>Ga0126307_10000081_pt1 | contig 53415 bp, 60 predicted proteins | sample Plot28_FD_89955 | JGI IMG/M metagenome (GOLD analysis project Ga0126307, IMG submission 89955) | Serpentine soil microbial communities from UC McLaughlin Reserve, CA, USA - Plot28 | ecosystem: Environmental > Terrestrial > Soil > Grasslands | place: USA: UC McLaughlin Reserve, Lake County... | reverse complement strand
GCGCGCAGCACGAGGTCGTCGAAGTAGAGGTCGGGCCCGAGGAACGCAGCGTTGCCCCGCTCGTCGCCCACGTCGAGGTGGCACAGCGCGGCGTCGAGCGTCAATGCTGGCACGGCCACCAGCTCCTCGGCCTCGTCCCACGGGTTCCGCACGGTGGCGAAGCGGGGGTTCACCTCCAGCAGGCTCGAGCCGAGCCCGACCCGGGTGGGCAGGAACGGCACCCGCCAGGCCGCGGCCTGCAGGCCCAGGAGGAACGTGCCCTCGTCGTGGGGCTCGTCGTCGATCGCGCCTGCCTGGCGGGCGGCCCGGTAGTGCGGTTCGAGTGCGATGGAGTCGAGGGACGCGAAGGCCACGACCGCCCGGGCCACCTTGCCCGCCGCGCACAGCAGCCCGAGGTCGGGGCCGGCGTAGCTGACGATCGTGAGGTCGGTCAGGTCGGACCGCACGATCGCCCGGACCAGCGACATCGGCTTGCGCCGGCTGCCCCACCCGCCGATGCCGACCGTCATGCCGGACCGCAGCCGGGCGACGACGTCGTCCTCGGTGAGGCGCTTCGAGCGCGGTGCGGGGGCGGTCACCGGTCGACCTCGGTGTCGCGCTTGGCGACGAAGGCGTCGCGGTGCTCGTCGGCCACCCCCGACAGGTTCAGCTCGAACGTGAAGCCCTGCTCGAAGCGGTAGCTGCGCTTCACGTCCCACGGGTCGATGCCGTTGAGCGACTCCTTCGCGGCCCGGATGACGGTGGGCGACTTCGCGGCGATCAGCCCGGCCAGCTCGCGGGCGGCGGCGCGCAGCTCGGCCCGGGGGACGACCCGCTCGACGCTGCCCCAGGCCGCCAGCTCGGAGGCCGTCGCCGTGGCCGACGTGTAGACCATCGCCCGCACCTTGTGCTGGGGGACCAGGCGGGACAGGTGCGTGGCGGCGCCGAGCGCCCCGCGATCGACCTCGGGCAGGCCGAACGTGGCGTCGTCGCTGGCCACGATCACGTCCGCGTTGCCCACGAGCCCGATGCCGCCGCCCAGGCAGTAGCCGTGCACGGCGGCGATCACCGGCGCCGGGCAGTCGTAGACGGCGGCGAACGCCGCGAAGCAGCCCTTGTTCGCGCCGATGAGGGCGTCGAAGCCCTCGGACGCCTGCATCTCCTTGATGTCGACGCCGGCGTTGAACCCCCGGCCTTCGGCCCGCAGCACGACCACCCGCACCTGCGTGTCGCGCCCCAGGCGGGCGACCGTGTCGGCCAGCTCGAACCACCCGGCGACGGGCAGGGCGTTGACCGGGGGATGGTCGACCACCACTTCGGCGATGCCGTGCTCGTCGACGGTGGCGGTGACGACGCCCATGTCGGCACCCTACCGCAGCCCCTCGGTGACTTTCCGCTCGAACACTGAACCGATCGTCACCGCGCTCGACGGGCTGGCTAGGGTCGGGGCATGGCCAAGACGAGGGTTCCGGCGCTCGGCGCCGAGGGCTGGTTCACCGACGAGCCGCCGGCGCTCGTCGGGTGCCGGTGTGGGCGCTGTCGCACGGTGGCGTTCCCCCCGACCGCGCGGTTCTGCCCGAACCCGGGTTGCGAGGGCGGGGCGGACGACCTGGCCCCCGCGACGTTGGGCTCGACCGGCACGATCTGGTCGTACACCGACGCCCGCTACGCCCCGCCTCCGCCGTACGTGGCCCGCACCGACCCGTACGAGCCGTTCACGCTGGCCGCCGTCGAGCTCGACGGCGCGGGGCTGGTCGTGCTCGGCCAGGTGGTCGACGGCGTCGGGGTCGACGACCTGGCGGTGGGCGGGCGGGTCGAGCTGATGGTCGACACGCTCTTCGAGGACGACGACCACGCCTACACGATGTGGCGCTGGCGCCCGGTGCCGGCCGGAGCCTGACGGGGGACGGAAGCGATGACCGACGACGTGATCGTGGCCGGCGCGGGCATGACCGAGTGGGGGAAGTGGGGCCGCAGCTTCGTCGAGCACGGCGTCGCCGCCGCCCGCGAGGCGCTGGCCGATGCCGGCGTGGCCTGGCCCGACGTGCAGTACGTCGCCGGCGGCGAGACCGTCCGCAACGGCTACGCGGGCTACGTGGCCGGGGCGTCGATCGCCCAGGCGCTCGGGTGGACCGGCGCCCAGCTGTCGACGAGCTACGGCGCCTGCGCGTCGGGCAGCCAAGCCATCGACGCCGCCCGCACGCGCATCCTGGCCGGCCTCTGCGACCTGGCGCTCGTGGTCGGGGCCGACACGACGCCCAAGGGCTTCCTCGCACCCAACGCCGGTGACCGGCCGGACGATCCCGACTGGCTGCGGTTCCGCCTGCTCGGGGCGACGAACCCCGCGTACTTCGCGCTGGCGGCCCGCCGGCGCATCGACCTGCACGGCGCCACGTCCGCCGACTTCGCGGCGGTGAAGGTCAAGAACGCCCGCCACGGCCTGGCGAACCGGCGGGCGCGCTACCGCAAGGAGGTGGGCCTCGACGACGTTCTCGCGTCGCCGGTCGTCGCCGACCCGTTGCACCTGCTCGACATCTGCGCGACGAGCGACGGCGGCGCCGCGCTCGTGCTCGTGTCGGCCCGTAAGGCCCGCGAGCTGGGCGTGCGTTCGGCCGTGCGCATCCGGGCCGTGTCGACGGTGACGCCGACGTACCCCAACACGGTCGTCGAGATGCCGAACTTCGCGACCGATTCGTCGGTGGCGGTGCCGGCGCCGCCCCGCACGTTCATGGACTCGATCGCCCGCACGGCGTACGAGCAGGCCGGCATCGGGCCCGAGGACCTGTCGGTCGCGGAGGTCTACGACCTGGCGACGTCGCTCGAGCTCGACTGGTACGAGCACCTCGCCCTGTGCGAGCCGGGCGGCGCCGAGGACCTGCTGCGCTCGGGCGCCACCACGCTCGGGGGCCGTGTCCCGGTCAACCCGAGCGGCGGCCTCGCCTGCTTCGGCGAGGCGGTGCCGGCCCAGGCCATCGCCCAGGTGTGCGAGGTGACCTGGCAGCTCCGCGGCGACGCCACCGACCGCCAGGTCGAGGGCGCCCGGGTCGGCGTCACCGCCAACAAGGGCCTCTTCGGCCATGGCTCCGCCGTCCTCCTGTCCCTCTAGCCACCCCGGCACCCTGTCCGGCGGCGGCGGTAGGCCGGCGCCGAGGCGACAGGCCCCGCCCGGCGCCGGGAACGGGCGAAGCGCCGGCCGAACGCGAGAACGCAGCGGAGTCAGTCCCCCCAGTCGGCCGCCAACGTCCCCTTCAGGTACTCGGTGTAGGCCGTCAGCGACCCGAGCAGCTCCTCCGGCGCGATCGGGTCACCGGCTTCGCGCACCGCCCACACGGCGTCGCCGCCGGCGTCGATCGATTTCACCATCATCCAGGCCGACAGCGGCCGGTCGCCCTCGGTCAGGGGCTCGGTCGTGAGCGCGCCGAGCACGTCGGCAACCGTCACGTTGGACTCGTCATCGGCCATGGCGCCAGAGGTTAGGGCGCCGCCGCGACCGCCTCGCCCCAACCGGTCCCGGGAGAGGACCTCGTCCACCCAGGTCGAGGCGCTTGCGGACGGCCCGCATGGTCGACCGCAGCCGGTCGACGGTGGCGAGGTCGACGTCGGAGATATCCCGTCGTAACAGATCATCCCGTCGGGACCATCCGTTCAGGGATGCTGCGAGCTGACCGCCACGACCTCACCGGTCATGTACGAGCTGTAGGGCGAGGCGAGGAATACGATGACGTTCGCCACCTCCCACGGCTCCGCGGCCCGGCCGAACGCCTCGCGCCCGGTCAGCTCGTCGAGCAGCTCGTCGCTCGTCACCTTGGCGAGGAACGGGTGCATGGCGAGGGACGGGGCGACGGCGTTGACCCGGACGCCGAACCCGGCGGCCTCGACCGCCGCGCATCGCGTGAGCGCCATGACGCCGGCCTTGGCCGCCGCGTAGTGGGCCTGGCCGGCCTGGGCCCTCCAACCGAGCACCGAGGCGTTGTTGACGAGCACGCCGCCGCCCCGGTCGCGCATGGCCCGCAGGACGGCCCGCGTCATGCGGAACGTGCCGGTGAGCGTCACGTCCAGCACGGTGGACCACTGCTCGTCGGTCATGTCCACGAGCGCCGCGGTGCCGCCGAGCCCGGCGTTGTTCACGACCACGTCGAGCCGGCCCAGCCGCTCGACGGCGCCGGCGACCAGGGCGCGCACCGCCGCCTCGTCGGTGACGTCGCAGGCGATGGCGGGCACGCCCAGCGACTCGGCGGCCTCGGCCAGGCGCCGCTCGTGGGCGTCGGAGATCAGCACCTCGGCCCCCTCCTCGACGCAGCGCCGGGCGGTGGCGGAGCCGATGCCGGTGCCGGCCGCGGCGGTGACGAGCACGGTGTGACCGGCGAGCAGCCCGTGGCCGGGGACGTAGTCGGGAGGACGCGTGGGCACGGCGGCGACCTTACGGCCCCACACCATTGACGACCATCGCGAGGACTGAGTCGATCCTCAACGCACGCCGCCGGTCCGTGGGCGGAGGAGCAGATCCACGTGGCTACGTAGCCCGGAGCGGGGGCATCCTGGCAGGACACCGGACCAGTGGAGGACCCACGATGGCGTTCAAGGCATGGCACGTCCCCGTCCGCCTGGCGACGGGGGCCTACATCCTCAACTCGGGCCTGCAGAAGCGCAACGCCGACAAGGAGACGGCGGCGGGCCTCCACGGGTTCGCCAGCTCGGCGTTCCCCGAGGTGGCCGACATGCCGCCGGAGCGGTTCGCCTCCCTGCTCTCCGCGGGCGAGATCGCCGTGGGAGCTGCGCTGCTGACCCCGTTCGTCCCCACCGCCACCGCCGGGGCGGCGCTGTCGACGTTCTCGGGCATGCTCATGCGGCTCTACCTGAAGACACCCGGCCTCCGCGAGGAGGGCAGCCTTCGCCCCAGCCAGGCCGGCGGCCCCGTGTCGAAGGACGTCTGGATGGTGGGCATCGGCACCGCCCTGCTGCTCGACGCCATCTCGGACCGCCTGCACGGGCGGGGCAAGGCCCGCGACTGATCAGCGCCGGTCGTAGGCGATCCCCGAGTCCTCGGCGTCCCAGGCTGCGCCGGGGCCCTCGGCACGCAGCTCGCGCTTGAGCACGCGCCCCACCGGGCTACGGGGAAGCTCGGCGCGGAACTCCACGTAACGGGGCAGGGCGAAGTACGGCAGCTCGTCGATGCACCAGCGGAACAGCTCCTCCTCGGTGACGGTCGCCCCCTCCACGAGGGTGGCCGTCACCTTGAGGTCGTCCTCGGTCAGGTCGCTGGGCACGGCGTGCACGGCCACGTCGGCCAGCGCCCCGTGCCCCATGAGGATGCGCTCCACCTCGAAGCTGGAGATGTTCTCCCCCCGCCGGCGCAGGTAGTCGGCCTTGCGGTCGACGAAGTACAGGAAGCCGTCGTCGTCGACCCGGCCCACGTCACCGGTGTGGTACCACCAGTTGCGGCTGGCCGCGACCGTCGCCTCGGGCCGCCCCCAGTAGCCCTCGAACATCACGTGGGGACGCTTCGGCCGCACCACGATCTCGCCGTCGGTGCCGCGGGGCCGCTCACGGTCGTCGTCGTCGACGATGCGCACGTCGAAGAACTCGTCGTTGACCAGGCCGGCGGCGTTCGGCCGGTTGCGCACGCCCGGCGGCTGCCACGAGATGAGGCTCGCCTCGGTCACGCCGTAGGCGCCACTGAACGTGTCGACCCCGAACCGCGTCCGCAGCACGTCCTCGACCTCGACCGGCAGCGGCGCGGCGCCGATCAGACGCAGGCTGGTGTTCGCCGCGGGGGCGCCGGACCGGGGCATCTCCGGCCGGTCCACGTCATGGGCCAGCAGGTAGGCCATCGTGCCGAGAGTCGAGGTCACGGTGGCGCCGGTGCGGTTCATCTCGGGCCAGAAGCCCGACACCGAGAAGCGCCGGTCGATCGCCGCCCGGCCGCCGTAGACCAGGGGGCCGAGCACGGCGGTGACGATGGCGTTGAAGTGGAACAGCGGCAGCGGCGTCCACACGACGTCGTCGGCCGTGCGGCCCCAGCAGATGCCGATCTGGCGGGCGAGCGCCTCGTGGTAGTTGTGGCTGAGCATGCAGCCCTTCGACGGGCCGGTGGTGCCGCCGGTGTAGACGAACGTCGCCAGGTCCGACGGGCGGACCGTGACCTGCGGGGCGTCGGCCCCCTCGGCGAGCAGGTCCGCCCAGCGGTGCGTGGTCGTCCCCGCCACGGAGGCGTCGCCGCCGACGATCACGACATGCGCCAGGCCGTCGAGCCGATCGACCACCCGCTCGGCGCGCTCGGCCAGGTCCGCGGCCACGATCAGCACCATCGCCCCGGAGTCGGCGAGCTGGTGGCGCAGGTACTCGCCCTTGTAGGCGGTGTTCACGGGCACGGCCACGGCTCCGCGGGTGACGATGCCCCACCAGGCGAGCACGGCCTCGACCGAGTTCTCGAGCAGCGTGGCGACCCGGTCGCCGGGGCCCACACCCAGCGCAGCGAGCGCGCCGGCCAGCCCATGGGCGGTGCCGGCCACCTCTGCGGCCGTGACCGCGGTGCCGCACACGTCGAGGTACCCGCCGTCGGGGTCGTTGGCGAGCCGCCGCTGGAGCAGCGCGACGACGGTGGACCGATCGCCGTCGATCCAGACGCTGTCGGGCATGGATGTCCCCCCTCTTCACAGGCCGACTCCGACGGACCTCCACCGGGGCCCCTGCGTCAGCGCCACGCTCTTCCACCCTAAGTGCAGTCGATCGAACGGTAGTTCAAACCGGCGATCTGTGGTTCACTCACTGGCCATGGGCCTGTCGGGGGACGAGCGGCTCTTGATCGGCGGAAAAAGCTGGTCTCGGACGTAACCGCCGAGGCGTCGTGGATGAGCGGGCCAGATCGTGGCGCCGACGGTGGCCGAGTCGCCAGGATCTGACGCTCCGTCAGGTCTAGGCTCGCGGCCATGGCCGAGGACGCAGCGCTCACCATCCCCGCCGTGCTCGAGCAGGCCGCCAGGCGCTTCCCCGACGGCGAGGCGCTCGTCGACGGCGACGTGCGGCTGACCTTCCCGGCGCTCGCGGCCGCCGCCGACGAGGCGGCCCGGGCGCTCGTGGCCTGGGGCCTCGAACCCGGCGACCGGGTCGCCCTCTGGGCCCCGAACATGGCCGAGTGGGTCGTCGTCGCGCTCGGCACGTACCGGGCGGGCGGCGTCGTCGTGACCGTCAACACCCGGTTCAAGGGCGGGGAGGCGGCCCACGTCATCTGCACGTCCGGCGCCCGCCTGCTGCTCACCGTCACGGATTTCCTCGACACCGACTACGTCGCCCTGCTCGGTACCGTCGACCGGCCGCCGAGCCTCGAGGGCATCGTCGTGCTGCGGGGTCCGGTGCCGCCCGACGCCGGCGCGGTGGCGTGGTCCGACCTGCTCGGCCGGGCGGGGGAGGTGCCGGGCGACGGGGCCGCGGCCCGGGCGGCGGCGATCGGCCCCGACGACGTGGGCACGATCATCTTCACCTCCGGCACGACCGGGGCCCCCAAGGGGGCGATGCTCCGCCATGGGGCGGCCGTGCGGGCCTACACCGCCTGGTCCGACGTCGTCGGCCTGCGCGAGGGCGACCGCTACCTCGTCGTCAATCCGTTCTTCCACTGCTTCGGGCTGCTGGCCGGCATCCTCGCCTGCCTCCTCAAGGGGGCGACGATCATCCCCCATGCGGTCTTCGACGTGCCGAGCGTGATGCGCCGGGTCGACGAGGAGCGGGTCACGATGCTGCCGGGCCCGCCGGCGATCTACCAGACGATCCTCGATCACCCCGAGCTCGACCGCTTCGACCTGTCGACGCTGCGGCTGGCCGTGACGGGCGCCGCGACCGTGCCCGTCGAGATGATCCGCCGCATGCGCGACGAGCTGACGTTCCGCACGATCGTGACCGGCTACGGCCTGACCGAGACCACGGGCATCACGACGATGTGCCGCCACGACGACGACCTCGAGACGATCGCCACCACGGCCGGCCGCCCGATCCCCGGCGTCGAGGTGCGGGTGGTCGACGACGACGGCAAGGACGTGCGCACCGGCACGCCGGGCGAGGTCGTCGCCCGGGGCTACAACGTGATGGCGGGATACTTCGGGGACGCCGGCGCCACGGCCACGACGATCGACGACGACGGCTGGCTGCACACCGGTGACGTGGGCGTGCTCGACGAGGCCGGCAACCTGAGGATCACGGACCGCACGAAGGACATGTTCGTGGTGGGCGGCTTCAACGCCTACCCGGCCGAGATCGAGGGCATGATCCTGCGTCATCCCGACGTCAGCCAGGTGGCCGTCGTCGGCGTGCCCGACGAGCGGCTCGGCGAGGTCGGCCGGGCCTTCGTCGTGCCCCGCCCGGGGGCGACGATCGACGACGCGGCACTGGTGGCGTGGTGCCACGATCAGATGGCGAACTACAAGGTGCCGCGCTCGGTGGTCGTGGTTGGTTCCCTGCCGCTGAATGCCAGCGGCAAGGTGCTCAAGTACCAGCTGCGCGAGCGGCCGGTCTGACCGCCCCCGCCCAGGGCGGTGATCACGGAAGCAGCCGCGGGGGCCGGACGCCGGGAGCGAACTCCGCGCAGAGGGTGGCGCACCCCGCCCGCGGTGTCACACCATGGGCCTCCCATGTCGTTGCGCGAGCTCCTCGACCACCCCGGTGTCGAGGAGTGCGTCGTGCTGCGCAGCCGGTTCGGGTTCCTGGCGTTCCACGGCGGCAACCTCGAACGGGGCACCGATGCCATCGCCGCGGCCGCCGCCGAGCTGGCCGGCGCGTCGCTCTACGCCGTCCGCCAGCCCGACGACCTGCGCTGGCACATCCCCTCGACGGCGTTCGACCCGGCGGCATCGCCGGCGCTGCGGGCCTTCGTCGGCCACGTCGAGGTGGCGGTGTCGCTGCACGGCTACGGCCGCCGCGACATGTGGACGATGCTGCTGCTCGGTGGGCAGAACCGGCCGCTCGCCCGGCGCGTCGGCGCGGCCCTGCGGACCGAGCTGGGCGACGGGTTCACCGTGGTTGACGACGTGCACGCCATCCCCCGCGAGCTGCGCGGGCTGCACCCGCGCAACCCGGTGAACCTGCCGCCGAGGGCCGGCGTGCAGATCGAGCTTCCGCCCCGGGTGCGGGCGGGGAACGGCGCGCCGACGTTCGTCCCCGCCTACGAGCAGGCGGTGATCGCCGCGCTGGCCGCCGTGGCCACCGCCGACGCCGTGGCCTGAGGCGCGTCCTTCCTCCGTCGCCCCGAATGGATGAAATATATGATCTGGGCGTGACCGACCTGTACTGGGACCCGTTCGACGTCACGATCGACGCCGACCCGTATGCCACCTGGCGCCGGCTGCGCGACGAGGCGCCGCTGTACCGCAACGACCGGTACGGGTTCTGGGCGCTCAGCCGCTTCGCCGACGTCGAGGCGGCCCACCGAGACCCGGCCACGTTCAGCTCCAGCCACGGCACGGTGCTCGAGATCATGAGCGACCGGCCGATGTCGACGGGCCAGATGATCTTCCTCGACCCGCCGCAGCACACCCGGCTGCGGGCGCTGGTGTCGCGGGCCTTCACGCCCCGGCGCATGGCCCGGCTCGAGGACCGGATCCGCGAGCTGTGCCGCACCCTGCTCGACGCCCAGGCCGGGGCCGCCACGTTCGACTACGTGGCCGACTTCGGGGCTAGGTTGCCCGCCATGGTGATCGCCAGCCTGCTCGGCGTGCCGGACGCCGACCAGGAGAGCGTGCGCCACCTCATCGACACGATGTTCCACATCGAGCCCGACGTCGGGATGGTCAACGACACCTCGCTGCAGGCCCGCATCGACCTCCACCTCTACCTGGTCGACCAGATCGAGGAGCGCCGCCGGACACGGCGGGACGACATGCTGAGCGACCTCGTCGCCGCCGAGATCGCGGACCCCGACGGGACCGTGCGCCGCCTGACCGTGACGGAGAGCGCCGAGTTCGCGAACCTCCTTGTCAGCGCCGGCACCGAGACCGTCGCCCGCCTGCTCGGCTGGGCGGCCGTCGTGCTCGACGCCCATCCCGACCAGAGGACCGAGCTGGCGGCCGACCCCGGGCTGATCGGGGGCGCGGTCGAGGAGCTGCTCCGCTACGAGGCCCCGTCGCCCGTGCAGGGCCGGTGGGTCACCACCGACGTCGAGCTCCACGGCCACGTGCTGCCGGCCGGGTCGAAGGTGCTGCTGCTCACCGGGTCGGCCGGGCGTGACGAGCGCAAGTACCCCGACCCCGACCTCTTCGACGTGCACCGGCGCTTCGACCACCACGTGTCGTTCGGCTACGGGGTGCACTACTGCCTGGGGGCGGCGCTGGCCCGCATGGAAGGGCGCATCGCGCTCGAGGAGACGCTTGCCCGCCACCCGAGCTGGGCCGTCGACCACCAGCGGGCCCGCCGGCTGCACACCAGCACGGTCCGGGGGTGGGTCAACGTGCCGGTGGCTGTCGGCGCCACCGTCTGAGGCGGCGGCCCATGGTGCTGCGCTGGACCGAGGGGGACCAGCTCGACCCGGCGTGGCGTGCCGGCCTGCTCGGCCCCGGGGCGGTCTTCGAGCTGGTGGAGGACAAGGTCGGCGACGTGCTCGTCCCGGTCTTCGCCCAGCGGCCGGCGTCCCTGGTAAAGGTTCTGACGCTGGGCGGCCGAGGCCCACGTCGATCGTCCGTACCTAGTGGCCGCCGGGGCCGGCACACGGGCCGGGGAAGGTGCCGGTGGCCCCGGGGCCAGGGACGACGTCATGCTGCCGTTCGGCGACGTGCCGGGGATCGTGGGCGCCGTCGCCGAGCGGCTCGCCCGGGCGCACGGGATCGGCGCCGGCGACCGGGTGGCCCTGGCCGGGCGACCCTCCCTCGAGCACGCGCTGGTGATGTGGGCCACCGTGGCGCTGGGCGCCGTGGTCGTCACCATGAACCCGGCGTGGACGCCTCCCGAGCTGGCCCACGCCCTGACCGTCACCCGGCCGCTCGTCGTCGCCGCCGATCCGGCGGTCCTTCCCCGCGTCCGCGCCACAGTCCATCAAAGCGGCACCGACTCGGACAGCGAGGCCGCCGCCGGCACCCACGCAGGCGGCATGGGCCGCGCCGGCGGGCGGACGGACGGCCCGACGTCCGGCGGTGCAGAGCCGGGCCCCGTCCTGCGGACGTTCGGCGACGTCGTGGGGCCGCTCGATCCGGGCGAGCCGCCCCGGGCACCGCTGCCGGGGATCGCGATCGCCGAGGACGACCCGTTCGCCGTCGTCTTCACGAGCGGCACGACCGGCCGCCCCAAGGGCGCCACGCTCTCGCACCGCAACGCCGTGCACTTCTCGCTGGCGGCGGCCGCCACCACGGCGGTGCACGGTCTCGTCCACGGGGTGGGCGGTCCGCCGGCCGACGCGCCGGCGATGATCGGCTCGGCACCGCTGTTCCACGTGTCGGGCCTGCTCGGCCAGCTGACGAACGCCGCCATGTGGGGCACCACGATCGTGTTCGCCCCGCCCGACCGCTGGGACGCCACCGAGCACCTGGCCCTCACCGAGCGCCACCGGGTGACGTCGTGGTCGGTCGTGCCCACGCAGCTGTGGCGCCTGGTGGACCACCCCGACCTCGACCGTTTCGACCTGTCGTCGCTGGTCATGGTCGGAGGCGGGGGCGCGGCGTTCCCACCCGAGCTGCTGCGGCGAACCGCCGAGCGGCTGCCCCAGGTGTCGACGGCGCTGCGGGTCGGCTACGGCATGACCGAGGTCTCGGGCACGGCCACCCTGCTCGAACCGCCGTACACCGACCGGCAGCGGGCCTCGGTGGGCCGGCCGGTGGCCGGCACCGAGGTGGCGGTGCGCGGGCCCGACGGGCGCGAGCTGCCCGACGGCGAGGTGGGCGAGGTGTGGGTGCGGGCGGCCTCCGTGTTCCTCGGCTACTGGGACGACCCCGACGCCACCGCCGCCTGCCTCGACGTGGGGCGCTGGTACGCCACCGGCGACGTGGGCCGGATCGATGAGGGCGTGCTGGTACTCGAGAGCCGGCGGCGCGACCTGATCATCCGGGGCGGCGAGAACGTGTACCCGATCGAGATCGAGAACCGCCTCGTCGAGCACCCCGGCATCGCCGATGCCGCCGTGGTGGGCGTGGCCCACGCCACGCTCGGCCAGCAGGTGAAGGCGGTCGTCGTCCGTGCGCCGGGACGGCACGGCGCCGCGCTCGACGCCGCCGCCGTGCGGGCGTGGGCCGCTGGGGCACTCGCCCGCTACAAGGTGCCCCAGCTGGTCGCCTTCCGTGACGAGCTGCCGCGCAACGCCGCCGGCAAGGTCCTCAAGGATGAGCTCGCCGAGCGGCTTTGAACTGTCGTTCATTCGCCCGTACGCTCCGTTCGCAACGATCGGTCGGCGCACTCGCCGCCGGGGGAGGGGGTGCGATGACCGACGCCGTGACCGCCGGCGCGGCGCCCACGGTGCGGCTCGAGGTCGACGGGCCGATCGCCACGATCACGAACGCCAACCCGGCGAAGCGCAACGCGTTCACCGACGCCATGGACCAGCGCCTGTTCGACGTGCTGGCCGAGCTGCGGAGCCGGCCCGACGTCCGGGCCGTCGTCTGGCGGGGGGAGGGGCATTCGTTCTCGTCGGGGCGCGACGTCGCCGCGCTCGGGGGTGGCCAGGTGGCGATGAGCCACCACGAGCTGATGCGCCGCGGGCACCGCGGCATCCAGCAGCTCTTCGACCTCGACGCCCCGGTTCTCGTGGCGCTTCAGGGCTGGGCGATCGGCGCCGGCTTCCAGCGCGCGCTGCTGTGCGACGTGCGGGTCGCGGCGGACGACGCCCAGTTCATGCTGCCCGAGGTCGGCCACGGCGTGATCCCCGACACCGGTGGTGTCGGCCGGCTGTTCCAGATCTGCGGGCCTGGCGTCGCCGCCGACATGGTGCTCACTGGCCGGGTGATGGACGCGGCCGAGGCCCTCGCCCACGGCGTGGTGTCCCGGGTCGTGGCCCGTGACGCGCTCGACGCCACCGTGCGCGAGATGGCCGAGCGCATCGCCACCGCGCCGGCCGTCACTGTGAAGATGGCCCGACGGGTGCTCGCCCACCTGGCGGAGCCCGCGATCCGGTCATCGATGGCCGAGGAGCTGATCACTCAGACGTTCATCAGCCGGTCCGACGACATGGCGGAGATGCGGGCGGCCCGAGCCGAGGGCCGACCGCCCCGCTACACGGGGAGCTGACGATGGCCGACCCCACCGACCGTGGCGGCGGCCCGCCCGGCCTGCCGGAGCCGCCGCCCGAGGGCGCCTCGGCGCTGCCGGCCGGCACGTTTGCCCGCAGCACCGTGCTCGTCACCGGCGGCGGGACCGGTCTGGGACTGGCCATCGGTACGGAGTTCGCCCGCCTCGGGGCGGCGATCGTCGTGGCCAGCCGCCGGCCCGAGCACCTCGCCGCCGGCGAGGCGGCGCTGGCGGCGATCGCCGGGGCCGACCGCGTGGCCACGGTGGCCTGCGACATCCGTGACGCCGACCGGGTGGCCGCCGCGTTCGACGCCGCCGAGGCGGCGTTCGGCCCGGTCGACGTGCTGGTGAACAACGCCGCCGCCAACTTTCCCGTGCCGGCCGAGGACATGTCGCCCAACGCCTGGCGCTCGGTGGTCGACATCACGCTCACCGGCACGTTCCTGTGCGCCCGCGAGTTCGGCCGCCGCCACCTCACGGCCGGCACGCCCGGGTCGATCGTGAACGTGGGCGCCTCCTACGCGTGGACGGGCGGGCCGGGCTTCGCCCACTCCGCGGCGGCGAAGGCGGGCGTGAAGTCCCTGACCGAGACGCTGGCCGTCGAGTGGGGCCCGTACGGCATCCAGGTGAACGGCCTCGTGCCCGGGCTGTTCCCGCACGAGGACATGACCCGGGACATCCGGGCGAACCTGACCCGTACCCACGACAAGGACACCGCGCAGCCGGCGCTGCGGGTCGGCCGGCGGCGCGAGCTGGGCTGGGCGGCCACGTTCCTCGCCTCGCCCTACGCCCGGTTCGTGACCGGGCACACGCTCGTGGTCGACGGCGCCAACTGGCAGCGCCGGACCCTCACGAACCCGCCCGTCGTCACCGTGCGCGACCAGATGGGGCGCCCGCCGTTCGCCCCGGGCTGAGGCGCGGAGACGTTGGCGCGCTGCTCGACCGGGCTGGCGGCTGAACCACACGTCGGGAGCGGCGTCCGCGCCCGTGGCCCGATCCTGAGCCGCCGGCTGCGGGCCCCCGTAGGCTCGGTGGTAATGGCCGCATGCACCCACCTGGATCAGATCAACGACGTCGCGCCCAGCTCGCGGGTCTGCGATGAATGCATCGCCATGGGCAGCACCTGGGTCCACCTGCGGATGTGCCTGGTGTGCGGCAACGTCGGCTGCTGCGACAGCTCGCCGAACACCCACGCCACGAAGCACTTCGAGGCCACCGACCACCCGCTGATGCGCTCGGTCGAACCCGGCGAGACGTGGGCGTGGTGCTACGTCGACGAGGTCATGGTCTGAGCGCACCCGAAGACGTCCCCCGGGACCGCCGCCGGACCGGCCGCCCGAGGGCCCGCCGCCCGACGCTCGACGGCTAGCCGTCCGCCCTCGGGTGAGATGGGCACCCGGGGGACAACCCAGCCGCGGGCGGGCCGGGGCCAGGTGGCCGTGGGCGGCCGCCCCCACCCGGGGGAAGGGCAGACCGGCCCGAGACGGATGCACCGGACCCGGCGCCGTGGGCAGAGGCGCCGGGTCCGGGCGATCTCCGATCGGCGCGGCAATACCGGTCCGGACCGCCGCACCGCTGGACCGGCGGAGCGCTTCCCGCCGACGGGCGGGCGAATCACTCTTTGCGTCGTCACACGCCTACGCAGCATGAGGCCCTGGCCATCCGCCGACATGGCCCCATTTCCGAACGTGGCTCCGAAATCCACACTCAAATACTGCGCCGTCGAAGGGCCCGGGGTTAACCTCCGCCCCGTGCCCCCCAGCCGCCCGGCCGCCCCCACCCCGCGCCGCCGGGTCGGCCGCCCCGCCCAGATCAGCCGCCAGGCCATCGCCGAGGCGGCCTATGAGGTGGGGCTCGGCAATCTCACGCTCACGGCCGTGGCCGACCACCTGGGGGTTAGCGTCGCCGGGCTGTACCACCACATCCGCGGCAAGGACGACCTGATGCGCCTGGCCGCCGAGCACACGGCCAGCCGCGTCGAGGTTCCCCTCGACCACGGCCAGCCATGGGCGGCCTGGTTGAGCGAGTGGGCGGCCTACACGTTCGACGCGTTCGTCGCCGAGCCACTTCTGCTCGACCAGTTCCTCGCCGGGGCGATCAGTGCCGAGTCGATCGCCGGCACCACCGACGCCATCCTCGGCGTGCTCGTGCGGCAGGGCTTCACGATCGGCGACGCCCACGCCGCGTACCAGGCGACCAGCTCGTGCGCCCTCGGCAACGCGGTGAAGGCGGTCCGCGAAGCGCGGGCCCGGGCCGGGGGGCGCTCCGACGCCGCCGAGCAGCACCGGGTGCTCGACCAGCATGGTCCCGACGAGCTGCCCTACCTGCGGCGGCTGCTCGCCTGCCTGGTCGCCGAGCGGCCCGACGGGTTGGGCGCAGGCCTCACCACCACATTGGCTGGCATCGCCGCCACCCGCGACGAGCCCTGGCAGCCGGTCGCCGGGCTCGTGCAGGAGGCCCTGGCCGCCCGCCGCGCGTAGACCGCCCACCCACGCAAGCCGGAGGGCAGTGACGTGCCGAAGCTGAACGAGCTCGGCTTCTACACGCTGGCCGGGCACAGCGCGACGCCCCGCGACCTGCTGGACGAGGTGGCCGACCCCGAGCGGCTCGGGCTCGGCTCGGCGTTCGTGTCCGAGCGGTTCGCCACGAAGGAGGCCGCCACGCTGTGCGGAGCGGTGGCCGCCGCCAGAGGTTCCGGGCGAGGCCGTGGCCGGGGTGGCCCGGTGACGCCCACCCTGCACGACCACGACTGGTTGCTCGCCCCCGACGCCGAGGGCGCCGTCCTGCTGAGCGAGGTCCTCGTCTCGGCCACCGACGCCTTCGTCGACCGCTACGGGCCCCGCCTGGCCCGCGACGACGTGGCCACGCTCCGGGCGGTGGCGGAGGCGATCGGCGACTGGGTTCTAGGCCGTACGACCCCCTACGGGCTCGTCCACGGCGACTACCGGCTCGACAACCTGCTGTTCGCCCCCGTCGGTGGGAGCGCCGACGCGAGCGCCGGTCCGGCGGGCGTTGCAGGCGCCGGTCCGGCGGCCGTTGCGGGCGCCGGTGCGAGCGGCGACGCGGGCGCCGGTCCGGCGGGCGACGCCGGCGTGGCGGCCGTCGACTGGCAGACCCTGAGCATCGGCCTGCCCGGCCGCGACATCGCCTACCTGCTCGGAACCGGGCTCGACCCCGGCGAGCGCCGCCGCCACGAGGACGACCTCGTCGCCGCCTACCATGCCGCGCTCGTCGGCCACGGCGTCGCGGGCTACTCCCGCGACGACTGCCTCGCCGACTACAGGTACGGAGCCGTGCAGGGCCCACTCGTCACCGCGCTGGGCGCCGCCTACGGGGCACCCACCGACCGGGGCGACGACATGTTCATGGCCATGGCGGCCCGCTCGTGCGCCCAGGTCCGGGACCTGGCGACGCTCGACCTCCTCTGACCCACACCCGACGGGCACCGCCGCCGTCCGGGCGGCGACAGCGTGCCCGGGTACTTGCCCCGCGGGGCGGCGTGGCCCAGGCTCCCGCCATGCTGAGCCGCCGTGGGGTCGCCGTCGTCACCGGGGGAAGCCGGGGGATCGGGGCGGCCACCGCCCGGCTCCTGGCCGCGCGGGGCTGGGACGTCTGCCTCGGCTACCGGCGCGACGCCGCGTCCGCCGCCGTCGTCGTGGCGCAGTGCGAGGCGGCGGGCGCGAGGACGGTGGCCGTGCCCGGCGACGTGGCCTCGGCCGAGGACGTGGCCGCCCTGTTCGCCGGCGCCGACGCGCTCGGCCGGCTCGACGTGCTGGTCAGCAACGCGGGGATCGTCGCCCCCATGGCGCGGGTCGACGAGCTGGACCCCCAGCGGATCGAGCGGATCCTCGCCGTGAACGTCACCGGGGCGTTCCTGTGCGCCCGCGAGGCGGTGCGGCGCATGTCGACCCGCCACGGCGGGACGGGCGGGGCGATCGTGTACGTCTCGTCGGCGGCGGCGCGCCTGGGCAGCGCCGGCGAGTACGTCGACTACGCAGCGTCGAAGGGCGCGGTGGACACGCTGACCGTCGGCCTGGCCCGCGAGGTCGCCGACGAGGGCATCCGTGTCAACGCCGTCCGCCCGGGCCTGATCGAGACCGACATCCACGCCAGCGGGGGGCGCCCCGACCGCACGGAGCAACTCCGGACCGGCGTGCCCATGCAGCGCCCGGGCACGGCCGACGAGGTCGCCGCGGCGATCGCCTGGCTGTGCTCGGACGAGGCCGGCTACACGACCGCCGCCCTCGTGGACGTGAGCGGCGGGCGCTGAGGGGCCGCCCTTTTCGGTGCAGCCCTGGGCCGGGCGCCGGGGGAATTAGGGGTTCCCCTCAGGGGGATCCCCGATTCGGACCGGGGTCCCCGGCGCTCAGGATGGCACCCATGGCGAGCGGGCTGCGAGACGAGCGGGGAGGCGGGTCGTGAGCGATCTCGTCACACCCCTGGTCGACGGCATTGCCGGCCTGCCCCTGTGGGCACTGGCGCTGGCCGTGGCCGTCACCGTGGCCTGCGAGTCGTCGCTGCTGGTCGGCCTCGTGGTCCCCGGCGACCTGGTCGTGCTGCTGGCGGCGGCCGGCGGCACCGGCGGGTCGTCGTCGCTGCCCCGGGCCCTCGTCCTCGTGGCGGCGATCACGCTCGGCTCGGTCGCGGGCGAGGCCCTCGGCTACCTGATCGGCCACCGGTGGGGTGACGTCGTGCGGTGCAGCCGCGCGGGCCGGGCGCTCGGCGACGAGCGCTGGGCGCGGGCCGGCGGCTTCGTCGAGCGCCACGGCGCCCGGGCGGTGTTCGGCGCCCGCTACGTCGCCGCCGTGCACGCCGTCCTCCCCGTCGTGGCCGGCATGCTCCGCATGCCGCTGCGGCGGTTCCTCGGCTGGAGCGCCGCAGGTGCGGCCAGCTGGGCGACGGTCTACGTGGCGGTCGGGGCGCTGGCGGGCGCCTCGGTCCGTCAGGCGGGCGAGCACATGGCGCAGGCGACCCTCGTGGTCGTCGGTGCGCTCCTCGTCCTCGCCGCCCTGGTGGCGGCGCGGTCCCGGCGGAGGATCCGGGTGGCGGCGGCGACAGGCGCCCTCACCCCGGTGGCGGCCGGCTCGCCGGCTGCGGCGGCCGGCGAGCGCGGCGGAGTGGGGATGCGAGCGGCTGCGGCGGCGCTCGCATCCCCCGCCGCCCTCACGCTGTGCGGAACCTGCCCCGACGGCGACCCCGATCCGGGCCCGCGCACCGCGCTCCGGCGCGACCACGACCTCGCCGCCTGACGGCGAACGATCCCCCCAGCCACCCCGGCCCGCCTCCCCACGGGCCGGGGTCCGGCGCGTCCGGGCCCCCCGCCCGGTCGGCCGGAGGGTCGCCGCTCGTTCTGGCAGCGCTGGCTTCGTCCCCGGCGCACGAGCGATGCCAGAACGGTGGTCCGGGTCGGTGCCGGCGCCTCAGGCGGCGTCGTCCGCGAGTGACCGGGCCATGACCCAGTCGGTCTGGGGTGTCGGGCCCAGCCGGAAGCCGGTCTCCCCCACCTTCTCGAAGCCCCACCGCCGGTAGAAGCGCTGGGCGGCCGGGTTGTGCTCCCACACGCCGAGCCAGACGACGTCGGACCGCAGCCGGCGGGCCTCGTCGAGCGCCCACGCCATGAGCGTCGAGCCGAGCGCGGCGCCGCGGCGGCCGGCGGCCACGTAGAGCCGGCGGAGCTCGACGGGCCGGTCGCCGACCACGCCGTCGGCCCTTGGGCCCTGCCACAGCGACGCGAAGCCCACCAGCCCACCGGCGGCCGCGCTCTCGGCCAGCACCGTCGACTCGGCGGGGTGGGCGAGGTCACGGGCCACCTTCTCGACCGCGTAGGCGACGGCCACGTACTCCTCCACGTCGGAGCGGCGGTTGCCGGGGTGGTCGCCGAAGGCTTCGAGGAACGTGGCGGCCCCCATGGCCGCCAGGGCGGCGGCGTCGTCGGGCCCGGCCGGACGGAGCGTGGCCGCGGCGGCGGCGTGACGGCACGCGGAGGGGCGGTTCACGCAGCGACCCTACGGCGCGCGCCGGCCAGTCCAGCACCGCGCCGGCGCGCGGCCGGACGGGCGACGCCGCCCAGCGGCGCGCCTCAGCGGGCGTGGTGCGTCACCGGGCCGGACCGGCGACGGGTTCCCGACACGACTTAGCGGGCGTGGGTGCGGCACCGGGCCGGACCGGCGACGGGTTCCCGACGCGAGTCAGCGGGCGTGGGTGCGGCACCGCGCCGGACCGGCGACGCCGTCCCCCGACGCGGCCGCATCGGCCGCGCCGGTCACCGAGCCACCGCTCGCGGGCACCGGCAGCAGCCGCATCCGCGGTCGCCGAGGCACCGACGAACACGCCGGCGCCCGCGCCGGTCCAGGCGCCTGCGTCCGTCCTGGCGCCCGCGTCGGTCGCGGGGCCTCGACCTGCGGGCGCCAGGCTCGCCGGCAGGCCCGTGAGAGCGCCAGACGACGCGCACACGGCCACCAGACGGTCGAGCGGCCGGCTGGTCCGGGAGACGGTCACGGTGGCGTGCCGACCCAGCCGGGCGCACAGGTCGCCTATCGCCCGCAGACCCCGCAGGTCGACGAACACGAGGTCGCCGGCGTCGATGTCGACCTCGGCCGGGTCGGCGGCCAGCACCATGACGACCACGTCGTCGAGCAGCGGTTCACCGGTGACGTCGAGGTCACCGGCCAGGCGGACCCGCACGGTCGCCGGGGACGAATGGGTCACCGTGACCTGCACGGGGGCGCACGATCGGCGGAGGGCGTTCATCGCAGGCGGATCCGTTCTGCTTCGGCGTACGTCGGGTGCGAGCCCGGGGAGCGGCCCCGGCCGGGGGCGGGCCCCGCCGTCGACGGGGGAGGCGACGACGAGGCCCACGCTGGCGGAGGCGAGAGAGGGGTTCAGGACCCTAGAGCCCGGGCGGGGGTCCGAGATTCCACCGGCGACCGGCGGCCGGGCCCGAAAGCGCCGGGCGGCCTCGACGAGCCCGGTGACGGCGAGGGCGAGGGCCAGGCCCGCCGCCACGGCGAGGGCGGCGCGGTCCTCGAAGGCTCGGCCGCCGAGGATGCCGAGCGCCGTGCCGTAGGCGGCCCAGACGACGCCGCCGCACGACGCGGCGACGAGGAAGCGGCCTGGCGGGAAGCGCACGTAGCCGGCGACCGCGGTGGCAGCCGTCCGCCCGCCGGGCACGAAGCGGGCCGCCGCGATGACCAAGGCGCCGCGCCGGTCGAGCGCCGAGGACGCCCAGCGGAGCACCCACCCGACCCGGCCCCGGTAGTCGTGCACGGGCCGACCGGCCCGATTGGCGCGGCGTCCGAGGGCGTAGGAGGCGGCGTCGCCGGCCACGGCCCCGACGGCGGCTGCGGCCAGTAGTACGAGCGGGTGCAGGTGGCCCTCGGCCGCCAGCACGCCGCCGACGACGACGACGCTCTCGCCGGGAAGGAGCGGCACGACGGCGTCGGCGGCCACGAGGAGCAGCACCACGGCGTAGGCCCAGGCCGACAGGGCGGCGAGACCGGCGGGATCGACGTCCATGTGGCCACCGTAAGGACGGGGTGTGACGCCGTCGTCCGCCCCACGGGGGTTTCGCCTCCCCCTCCCAGGGGAGGCCTCCGAGGCCCGACCGTCATCCCGGGGCGGTACGGCGGAACTTGCCGTGCCTGCAAGTTACCGTGGGGTCACATCGGCGTAGAGTGGCCGCCCGTGGGGACCCAGCCGTTGAGCGATCGGTCGTATGCGATCCGCGTGCCGAAGATGGCCGAGATCGTCGCCAAGCACATCCGCGACCGCATCGTCCGGGGCGAGTTGAACGAGGGCGATGCCCTCCCGGCCGAGAACGTGCTGATGAGACAGTTCGGCATCTCGCGGCCGACGCTGCGCGAGGCGTTCCGCATCCTCGAGGCCGAGGCCCTCATCACCGTGCGCCGCGGCGCCCGGGGTGGGGCCCGGGTGCACCCGCCGTCCCCCGAGGTGGCGAGCCGCTTCGCGGCGCTCGTCCTGCAGCACCGGTCCGCCACGGTCGGCGACCTGCAGCAGGCCCGCGTGCTGCTCGAGGGCCCGGTGCCGGCGCTGCTGGCCGAGCTCCACGACCGCGAGGCGGCGGTCGCGCCGCTCGTCGAGGTCATCGAGGACACCGCGGCGCACCTCGACGATCCCGAAGCGGTCGTGGCGCTGCACGCCGAGTTCCACCGACGGGTCGTGGCCATCGCCGGCAACCCGGTGCTCACGCTGCTCGTCGACATGGTCGAGGCGGTGCACGCCGATGCCGGCTGGTCCTACCTGCAGCGCCGCGACCGGGGGGCCGCCGCCCTCGACGGGCGCCGCGCGCTCCGCGACCACGCCCAGCTCGTCCGCCTGGTCGTGGACGGCGAGAGCCAGGCCGCCACCGCCCTGTGGCAGCGCCACCTCGCGGCCGTGGGGCGCATGGTCGCGGCCGGCGACGCCGCGCTGGGCACCGTGCTCGACGTTCTCGACCACTGACCGGCGCGCGTCGGCTGGGCTCGCTCAGCCGGTGGGCGAGGTCTCGGGCTCGGTGATCGGCGCGGCCGCGCCGGCCGCCGCCCGGCGGGCCGCCGCCTCAGAAGTGATCCACGCGAGGGCCAGCGTGAGCACGGTCCACAGCGTCATGTTCGCGCCGAGCGACCCGACGCGGAACCGCCACACGAGCGAGGCGGGAACCGGAATCTCATCCGGCGCGCCCGGCAGGGCGGCGAACAGGGCGAGGAGGGGCACGCCCACGGCCGCCACGACGGCGGCGATCCGCCGGTGGTCCGGCCAGCCCAGCTCGCGCAGGCGGCGGGCCAGCACGGCGCCGGCCGCCCCGACGATCGCCGTGACCAGGATGACCGTGACGTAGAGGGACTGGCGCTGGGAGAGCGAGTCGGGATCGCCGACGGCGGGTGGGTTCGGCGGGTACTTCAGCCAGGGCGCCACCGTGATCGCCCCGGCCAGGATCGCCCCGGCGACGAGGACGCGGTGCCCGACGCGGGGCCGCCCGTGGCGCAGGGCGTGGGTGGCGAGCGCCATCAGCAGCCCGAACGCTGTGCCGCTCAGCGCGTAGGCGGCGAACAGCCCCACGCCGCGCTGGTCGTCGCGCGATACGACAGCCTCGTCATCGTGGCCCCCGTCGGCCTCGGCCCCGTCGCCGGCGGTCATGGGGTCGCCTTGGGCGGCCGCCTCCTCGATGGCGATCGCCTCGTCGACCGCCGGCTCGGCGGCCACGGTCGCGAACAGGGCCGCGACCAAACCCGCCAGCAGCCCGAGGACGGCGGCGGTGAGAGCGAGGGAACCCAGGCGCGCCGGATCGACGCGGCGCGCCACGTCCATCGTCATGCGGGCCTGCGGCTCAGTGGCAGGGAACGCCGATGAGGTGGCGACCGTCGTGGAACAGCTCGTGGAAGAAGCTGCCCGCCTGGCCGATCGCCTCGGACACCGGTCCGCCCTCGAACGTGACCAGCCACAGCACGCCCACGGCCGCCAGCAGCAGCACGAACCCCCAGCGGGGGATCGGAGCGACGCCGACCTCGGGCGCCTGGGACACGGCGGTGGTGGTCGCAGCCATGGTTCCTACCTCTCCATCCTCGTGGCGTGGGCCTCGGCCCACCGGGCCCCACGGTCGGTCTCCTGGCTCCCGGATCGTCGCTCGCCCCGGCCTTCCCAGGCCGTCGTTGGCCCAGTGGCGTTCGTCGAGGTCTGCTCCCCGGTCACAGTGGCGGGACCGCGTCGGAATCGCACCGACTTCCCAGAACCGTGGTCGTCCTGCGAACCGTAGCAGTCACCCACCTATCCGGCCCGGGGACGCAGCCCGTCGAGCAGCTGGCGCAGCGCCCCGCCCATCGCGGCGGCCGCAGTGGCCGGGTCGGGGTCGCGGGCGACGACGAGCCCGACGTGCACGACCGCACCGAACACCAGGTGGGCAAGCGGCTCGACCGGCTGCTCGGCGATCTCGCCGGCGGCCACCGCCTGGGCCACGCTCGCTTCGACCAGGCCGAACATGTGGCGGGCGTCGATCTCCTGCCACTCGTCCCACCCCAGCACGGACGGCCCCTCGACGAGCACGATCCGCCGGACCGCCGGCTCGACGCAGGCGTCGAGGAACGCCGCGTAGCCGCGCTGCAGCTGGTCGAGCGGGCCGTCGCCGGCGGCGGCCGCCCTCACCAGGCGCGCGGTCAGCTCTTCCTCCATCGCCTCGAACACGGCCCGGAACAGGTCGGTCTTGTCGCGGTAGTGGTGGTAGAGCGCCCCGCGGGTGACTTGCGCGTGGCGCACGATCTGCTCGGTGCTCGTGGCGGCGAAGCCCTGGTCGGCGAACAGCTCGCGCCCGGCCGCCACGAGGGCGGCGCGCGTCGCGCGCGCCCGGTCGGCCTTGCGGGTCCCTGGCGTGTCGAGGTCGGACATGTCCCTCCATGGTGCCTCGCCCGTTGACAGGCGATGATCCATCCGCGATACATACAGGCAGTATGTATGTATCAACGGAAAACCCCATCACCGCCCCGCTGCCCGCGGGCGTCGATCCCGCCGCCGCGTTCGCCGCCGAGCAGGCGTTGGCCCTCGAGGTGATCACCTCCCTCACGCCCGAGGAGTGGTCCGCCCCAAGCGGCTGCCCCGGCTGGTCCACCCACGACCTCGTAGCCCACATGGCTGCCATCTGCCGGATCGTCACCGATCCGGCCTCGCTGCCAGACACCGGCGGGGCCCTGACCGAGGCCGCGCAGGAGATCTACGTCGCCGACCGCCGGTCGTGGAGCGACGCCGCCGTGCTCGACGAGTACGCCACCGCCTCGGGGGCCGTCGTCGCCGTGCTGCCGGCCCTGGTGGACCAGACGGAGGTCGTCGTTCCCGGCGGCGACCTCGGCACCTATCCGCTGCCGGTCGTGCTCCGCTCGCTGCCCTTCGACCACACCACCCATCTGCGCGCCGATCTCGTGCGTCCCCGGGGCTCGGTGGCGCGCGACCTGCCCCCCGCCAACGAGGTCGTCCTGGCGGCCACCGTGGCCTGGATCGTCGCCGCGCTGCCCCAGCAGGTCACCGCAGGGATCCCGCGCTACGACGGCGCGGTGCACCTCACGTTCGCCGGACCCGGCGGGCGCACGGTCGCCGTGCGGGCCGACGGCACGGCGCTCACCGTCACCGAGCCGGGCGACGACCGGCCCGTCGCAACGGCCACCGGCCGCTCGGAGGACGTGGCGTGGTGGGCCACCGGGCGGGCCGACTGGCGCGATCACGTCACGCTCTCGGGCGACGAGGCAGCGGCCGCGGCGCTGCTCGACGCCGTCCGCATCTTCTAGGGACCGGCCGCGCCGGGCGGCGAACGCCCGGCGGCCAGGCGGCCCGGCGGGTCCGCGGGTCCCGCAGGCCCGAGCGCGGCCGGTGGGTCCGACCGGGCGGACAGCGACCGCGCCGGGGCGCGACCCGGGCGGGTCAGAGGTTCGTGGTGATCAGCACGACGCCGAACACGGCGAACAGCACGGTCGAGCCCAGGCGGGTGGCCCGCTCCGGCAGCTTGGTCCCGAAGTACCGGCCGAGCAGCACCCCCAGCGTGCCGCTGGCGATGATGCCGAGCGTGGCGCCGATCCACACGAGCACCGGGTTGCCCTGCGCGGCCAGCGTGGCGGTCGCCACCATCGTCTTGTCGCCCAGCTCGGCCACGAACATGGCGAGTGCCACGGACGTCACGATCGAGCAACCGTCGCCGCCGTGGGCGTCCTCCGCCTCGTCGTCCTCGGGCTCGGCCCGCAGGTTCCACAGCGCGAAGCCGAGGAACAGCGCGCCGCCCGCCAGGCCGATCGCCCGGGTCGGCAGGGCGGCGCCAAGCAGGCCGCCGACGAGCACCGACAGCAGGTTGCAGGCCGCATAGGCCAGTGCGACGCCGACCAGTACGGGCGCCAAGCGGTGCCGGGCGCCGAAGCCCAGCGCCACGAGCTGCGTCTTGTCGCCCAGCTCGGCGATGAACACCAAGCCGAGGGCGGCGAGCAGTGATCCCACGAACATCTCCCTCGATCACGCCGACCGGGGGCGGGGACCAACGCGCGACCCCGACCCCGGCAGCGACGGCTACCTGGAGGTCGAAGGTCTCGCCCGCCCGCTGGTGTGCGGGCCGGCCGCCCGGGCCGATGTCGGCCAGCATGTCGAACGACCGTTGCGGGGCTACTCCCCTTCTCCGCCGCCGACCCTACTGGCGGCGGACGGCTCGGCACACCCACTGGCCGGTGGCTGGCACACTGCGGGCGTGGTCCCCCCCGTGCTGCTGCCGCACCTACGCCAGGCCCGTGACCTGGCGGACCGCCACTACGCCGATCCACTCGACCTGGACGCCCTGGCGGCGGCGGCCCACGTGTCGAAATATCACTTCTGCCGGTGCTTCGCCGAGACCTACGGCGAGACGCCGATGCGCTACCTGACCCGGCGGCGCATCGAGCGGGCCCAGGACCTGCTGCGTTCCGCCAACCTCACGGTGACCGAGGTCTGCATGCTCGTCGGGTTCTCGAGCCTCGGGTCGTTCTCCTCCCGCTTCCGCGAGCTCGTCGGCGAGACGCCGACGCGCTACCGCGACCGCTGGGCGGCGCGGGGCGGGCCGCACATCCCGGGCTGCTTCCTGTTCATGCGGGGCGTCGACGCCTTGCCCGGCGCAGGAGAGCAAGCTCGGAGAAGCACCGCGCCCGAACCGGCCCCTACGTTGCCCGCATGATCACTAACGTCTCGCTCGCCACCGTGTGGGTCACCGACCAGGACGAGGCCAAGGCCTTCTACGTGGACAAGCTCGGCTTCCGCGAATCCACCGACGTCAGCATGGGCGACGGCTACCGCTGGGTCACGGTGAGCCACCCCGACCACCCCGAGCTCGAGCTCACGCTCATGAAGCCCGGACCGCCGCTCGACGAGGAGTCGGCCGACGCCTTCCGGCGCATGCTGGACAAAGGCTCTCTCGGCGCCGTCGGCCTCGCCACCGACGACTGCCGCAAGACCTACGAGGAGCTCGTGGCCAAGGGGGTCACGTTCATCCAGGACCCGTCCGACCGCCCGTACGGCGTCGAGGCCATCCTGCGGGACAACTCGGGCAACTGGCTCGTGCTCGTCGAGCAGAAGCCGTTCCGCCCCGAGGACATCGGCCCTCAGCCGTCGTAACCGGACGGCGCGGTGCCGCTAGGTCGGCACGCCGCGCTCGAGCGTGCCGAGCACGACGGCGTTGACGGCTTCGGGACGCTGCACCACCACGAAGTGGCCGGCGTCGGCCACCTCCACAATGCGCACGCCGGCCGTGGCGAGCGTCACGCGGGCGTCGTCGGCGAGCGTGACCCGGTCGTCGGTGCCGCGCACCAGGGCGACCGGATGCGGGCGGGCGGCCGCCACCACCGCCGGGGTCAGGTCGCGGTGGCGGGTCAGGTGGTTGAACCCGGCGATCAACCAGCGGCGGTGCACCCGGCCGGGGTTGCGGCGCATCTCGGCCACCAGGGCCTCGCGCCGGGTCTCGGGGAGCTGGCCCCGCATGCCGAAGTCGAGAGCGCGCAGCATCGCCCACCAGGCCGCGCCCGCCATGACCGGCACCCGGCTGACGCGGTCGAGGGACCGGCTCGACGCCTCCTCGTCGCGCGGACGCAGCGCCGGGGCGACGAGCACGAGCGCGCCGCGCCAGCGGCCGTAGGTGGCGACGTCGATGAGCGCGTGCGCCGACAGGCTGTGTCCGAGCAGCAGGTCGACGCTCTCGCGTCGGGCCATCTCGTCGACCAGCTCGGCATAGGCGTCGACCGTGAACGGAAAGCCCACTGGGGCGGGACGGCCGCCGAAGCCGGGCGGGGTGGCGGCCAGCGCCTGCACGCCCGCGTGCGCCAGCGCCGGGTCCTCCAGCATGCCCCGGTAGAACTCGGCGGTCGCCATGTTGGCGGGCAGCAGCAGCACCCGGTGGCGGATCCGCTCGGTGGCCCCGCCTTCGAGCAGCTCCCAGCCGTCGACCTCGCGACGCTCCATGCCCCAACCATGCCAGGTCCGCCGGGCGGCGGTGTCACCCCGGGCGCAGTCCGGCCAGGCGCTCCACCGCCTCGGCCAGCACGTCGGACCGCTTGCAGAAGGCGAAGCGCACGAGGTGGCGCCCCCGCGCCGGATCGGCGTAGAAGACGGCGTTCGGCACCGCCACCACCCCGCAGCGCTCGGGCAGGGAGCGGCACAGCGCCACCCCGTCCTCGACGCCGAGCGGACGCACGTCGACGGTCACGAAGTACGTCCCGGCGGGCCGGTACACGTCGAAGCCGGCGGCGGCCAACCCGGCGCACAGCAGGTCGCGCTTGGCCGCGAGCTCGGCCCGGAGCCCGTCGTAGTAGTCGTCGCCCAGCTCGAGACCCACGACGACGGCGTGCTGGAACGGCGCCGCGTTGACGTAGGTGAGGAACTGCTTGGCGGTCCGCACGGCGCTCACCAGCGGGGCGGGACCCACGGCCCACCCCACCTTCCACCCGGTGAACGAGAACGTCTTGCCAGCGGAGGAGATCGTGAGGGTCCGCTCGGCCATCCCCGGGTAGGCGGCCAGCGGCCGGTGCTCGCCCTCGTAGACGAGGTGCTCATAGACCTCGTCGGTGACGGCCACGAGGTCGTGCTCGACGCAGAGCCGGGCGATGGCCGCCAGCTCGGCGTCGGTGAGGATCATGCCCGTCGGGTTGTGCGGCGAGTTGACCAGCACGACCCGGGTGCGGGGCGTGATGGCGGCCGCCAGGGCGTCGAGGTCCACCCGGTAGCCCGGCGGCAGCAACGTCACCGGCCGGAGGCGAGCACCGGCCATGGCAGCACAGGCCGTGTACGAGTCGTAGGTGGGCTCGAACGCCACGACCTCGTCGCCCACCTCGCACAGCGCCAGCAGGGCGGCGGCCACCGCCTCGGTGGCGCCGGCGGTGACGAGCACCTCGGCGTCGGGGTCGACGTCTAGCCCCCAGAAGCGCTTCTGGTGGCGGGCGATCGCCGCCCGCAGCTCGGGGATGCCGGGCCCGGGCGGGTACTGGTTGTGTCCCGCCCGGATGGCGGCCACGGCGGCGTCGGCCACCGCCGCCGGCCCGTCGGTGTCCGGGAACCCCTGCCCGAGGTTGATGGCTCCGGTGCGCACGGCCAGCGCGGACATCTCGGCGAAGATCGTGGTGCCGAAGCCCTGGAGCCGTGCTGCCAGGTAGGGCTGTCGTGCGGTCATCGCCCCAGGCTGACACGCCCGGCGCCACCTGGCCCGCCCACGCTCGACGTACAGTTAAGTCGAGGTTCTGCGCGGTCCGGATTCGTTCTACGCGGTCCGGATGCGATCAAGCGGGCCGGATGCGGTCAAGCGGGCCGGCCGCGTCAGGCGGGCTGGTCGGCCTGGGCCTGGTCGAAGTCGCCGGCCACCCGCCGGATCTCACGCATGATGCGGACCAGCTCGGCCACGTCGCTGTCGGGCACGGGCATCTGCGAGAACGCCTGCTCGTTGAGGTCGAGGGTGGCCCGCTCGACCACCGCCCGCCCGGTCGGGGTGATCTCGGCGAGCACCGCTCGTCCGTCGGTCGGATGCGGTACCCGCACGACGAAGCCCTGGCGCTCGAGGCGGTCGATCGCACTGGTCACGCTGGCGGGGTGGACCTGGAGCCGCGAGCCGATCTTGCCGAGCGGGAGCGACCCCTCGCGGGTGAAGGCGAGCAACCGAAGCACCTCGAACCGGGCGAAGGTCAGCTCGTGCGGGCGCAGCACGGCGTCGACGATGCCCATGTAGAGCTGCTGGACCCGCATGATCGACGTGACCACCGCCATGCCGTCCGCCGCGTCGCCCCAGCCGTGGATGCGCCACTGGCGCTCGGCCTCGGCGACCGGGTCGAAACGCAGGCGGGTCCGGAACGGCATCGTCACAGCCTACGACCGGACTGCTGACACGATCCAGCCGCACAGCTATCCATACCGACGTGGGGGTCAATCCCCGGTGGCCGGTGCCGGGCCTCTCCCCTGCACGGGAGCATCACGCCGGCCACGCGACGGGGACACGTCCGGCCTCGTCCGGGTGCTGCTCCAGCCAGCGCCGGGCGAACGGGCAGAGGGGCACCACCGTGAGCCCGTCCGCGGCGGCGTAGTCGAGGGCGGCGCTCACCAGCTCGCCGCCGACACCCTTACCCTCCAGCGCCGCGGGCACGCCGGTGTGGACCAGCACCAGGCGGCCGCCATGCAGCCGGTAGACGAGCTCGGCGACGTGGCCGTCCTCGGTGTGGGAGAAGCGGCTGGCGGTCTCTTCGTGGATGACCGTCACTGCTGGTAGTGCTCGACGGTGTCGGCGCTGCGCACCTGGGCGGCCTCGGCGTCGTCGCCGTACTGGCGGCGGGCGCGGCGCTGGCGGAGCAAGTCCCAGCACTGGTCGAGGGTCTCCTCGAGGTCGCGGAGGCGCTCGTCGTCGGGCGGGCCCCCGCCGCCGCGCAGCGAGTGCTCCTCCTCCATCAGGGCGTTGATGCGGTCGAGGATCTGCTTGTCGTCCATCGGACCTCCGAGGGTCGGGCACGTGTCAGGCGTTCTACCGGATCGCGGGCCCGGCTACTCCCCCGCCGCGCGGTGGCCGGCGTCGGAGCGATCCCGCAGGGCGTCGCGCACGTGCTCGGTGAAGGTGAGCTGGCCGGCCGGCGTGAGGTGCACGCCGTCCGCATCGACCATTCCCGGGGTGGCGTCGAGCCAGTCGTCGTAGGACAGCACCTCGAGGTTCGGCCATCGTGTCGTGGCCCGGCGCAGGGCCTCGTTGATTGCCCCGGGGTCGGCGGGCTCGGGTGCCTCGGACCGCACGTCGAGCCACAGCACGACGTCGAGCTCGCGGAGCGGCGCCATGATGTCGTCGATGGCGGCGTCGAGGGAGCGGCACCCGTCGCAGCCGTTGGTCCCCAGCTCGATGACGCCGACCTTGTAGTCGGTGGTGGCGGTGGCCACCTTCAGGTAGTCGGGCCAGTTCACGTCCGCGTAGCCGCCGCCGCGGATGCCGGCGCCGGGCTGGGCCTCGATGTGCGCCTTCCACCCGTCGTCACGCAGGGCGTTGTGCAGCTCGTCGGCGGCGGAGAAGAGCAGCGAGTCGCCGATGAGCAGCACGGGCCCGGGCGTCTCGACGTCGTCGCGCCCGAACACCGCGGCGACTACGACGGCGATGAGCACCAGCACGGCGATCGTGCCCAGCGACGAACCCTCGGAGCTCTTGGCCACGGTGCACCCCTCCGATTCCGTCGGGCGGCGTGTCGCGAGGACTCTTCCCCGCGGTAGGAGGCCTACCCCAAGCATCGCAGTCGCTATCGCCCTCGTGGCGGAGCCCCAGCGTCCCGCCCATAGCGACTGACTGGGCAGGGTGGCACGCGATGGGTTTGAATGTGCAGCACCCTCCCCGGCCGCCGATGCGGCCCGGTCGCCAGGGAACCGCCGCTCGAGGGGAACGATGCTGGACGTCCGCACCCGGCGCGCTCGACGCTGGATCGCCGCCATCGCCGCCGTCTCGTTCGTGGCCGCGCCCTCCGCCGCCGAGGCGGCGAGCGCCGAGGTCGCCCAGGAGGACCCGACCGAGAACGGTCGCACCTCGTCGGACCGAGCTCTCGCGGAGGTCGGCGGCGTCTCGCCGACCGACGACACCGCCGTGGTCGCCGAGGCGATCGAGTCGATGAACGTGAACGTGAGCGAGCAGTTGGACCAGCTCGACGCCGCGCAGGCGAAGGTCGACGAGACGACGGCCGCGCTGGCCACGGCCGACTCGGCGGTGGCGAACACCGAGCTGCTCATCGAGGAGCTGGTGGATCGCAGCGACGCCGTCGTCATCGAGGCGTTCATCAACCCGCCGGCCGAGAACGCGTTGGATGTCATGCAGTCCGACTCGGTCGGCGACGCCACCATCAAGCAGGCGCTGCTCGACATGCAGGCCGACGAGTCCGCGGCGGTGCTCGAGCAGCTCGGCGAGCAGCGGGCGGTGCTCGAGGAGCAGAAGGCCACGCAGGACGAGGCGCTCGCCGCCACCACCGCCGCCAAGCAGGAGGCAGACACCGCGCTGGTCGACCTGCGGTCCGCGGTCAGCCAGCGGACCCTGTTCGTCGCCGAGGTTCGGATGCAGCTGGCATCCGAGGCCGCCGCGGCCATCGACCCGGACGTCGCCGCGCAGGTGGCGGCCCGCCGGGCCGAGCTCACGGCCCTGCTCGACGACATGGCCGCCGAGCGCGAGGCCGCCCGCCTCGCCGCCGAGGCGGCCGAGGCCGAGCGCCGGGCCATCGCCGAAGGCCGGTTCCTGTGTCCTGTGCGGGGCGAGGTGTACTTCACCGACACGTGGGGGGCGGCCCGCTCGGGCGGCCGCACGCATCAGGGGACCGACATGATGGCCGACACCGGAACGCCCACCGTGGCGCCGGTCAGCGGCCGTGTCGTCCACAAGCAGAGCAGCCTCGGCGGCTTGACCTGGTACGTCTACGGCGACGACGGCAACACCTACTACGGCGCCCACCTCTCGCAGTACGCGAGCACGGGCGTCGAGCACGTCGACGGCGGCACGGTCATCGGCTACGTCGGCACCAGCGGCAACGCCGCCGCCGACGCCCCCCACCTGCACTTCGAGTTCAAGCCCGGGGGCGGGGCGTCGGTGAACCCCTACAGCCGCCTCGCCCAGGCCTGCCCCGGCAGCGCCCGCTGACCCCGGCGGGAGGCCCGCACCGGCGGCCACGGTCAGTCGGGGGCAGCGCGCAGCCGGACGGCCAGCAGCGCCGTGTAAGTCGTGGCTGTCGTCGGTCAGCAGCGTGATGAGCCCCGGGCCAGCGCGATCGTGCGGTCGGTAACTTCTCCGGCCCTGCGCCGGTGTCCCCCCGCGACGCTCCGCCCCCGCCCCGGCCGGCGCTCCACCAGCACCCGTTCGTGCTGGCGAGCGTTCCCGCGACCTGGAAGGGTGCGATCGTGCCTGCGCCGCCGGCTGGACGCGGGCCGGAGGAGGGACCCGTGGCGAACTTCGGCGACTACCAGACCGGCATCTACGCGGAGGGCATGTTCGGCGGCAAGGTCCCCGACGTGCCGACCGGCCTGGCGGGGCTGGAGAGCCGGGCCAGCGAGGTGCTGTCGCCCGAAGCGGCCGGCTACATCCTGCCGAGCGCCGGCAGCGGGGCCACGGCCCGGGCGAACCGTGAGGCGTTCGACCGGTGGCGCATCGTCCCCCGCATGCTGCGGGGCTCGCCCCAGCGGGACCTGTCCTGCACGGTGCTGGGCACCGCCCTGCCCGCCCCGGTGATGCTCGCCCCGATCGGCGTGCAGACGCTCGCCCACCCGGAGGGCGAGCTGGCCACCGCCCGCGCGGCGGCGGCCGTCGGCCTGCCGTACGTGCACTCGACGGCCGCGGCGCACTCCATCGAGCAGGCGGCCGAGGCCAACGGCGAGGGTCCCCGCTGGTACCAGCTCTACTGGCCGAACGAGCCCGAGATGTGCGCCAGCTTCCTCCGGCGGGCCGCGGCCGCCGGCTACACGGGCCTCGTCGTCACGCTCGACACCACCACGCTCGGGTGGCGCCCCGCCGACCTCGACCGCGGCTTCCTGCCGTTCCTGCGGGGGGAGGGCATCGCCACGTTCCTCACCGACCCGGTGTTCCAGGCCGGCCTCGACAAACCGGTCGAGGAGGACATGGGCGCCGCGGTCATGCGTTGGGCGTCGGTGTTCCCGAACCCGGGCCTGAGCTGGGATCAGTTGCCGTTCCTGCGCGAGCACTGGGACGGCCCGATCGTGCTCAAGGGCATTCTGTCGGTCGACGACGCCCGCCTCGCCGCCGAGCACGGCGTCGACGGCGTGCTCGTCTCCAACCACGGCGGCCGGCAGGTCGACGGGGCGATCGGGGCTCTCGATGCCCTCGGCCCGATCGCGGCCGCGGTCGGCTCGGACATGACCGTCCTGTTCGACTCGGGCATCCGCACCGGGGCGGACATCGTGAAGGCCCTGGCGCTCGGGGCCGACGCCGTGCTCGTCGGCCGTCCCTACCTTTTCGGTCTGGCGCTGGCCGGCCAGGCCGGCGTCGAGCACGTGCTGCGCTGCCTGCTCGCCGAGCTCGACCTCACGCTGCACCACTCGGGCTACGCCAGCCAGCGAGACCTCACGCCGGCCTCGCTGACCGCCGCGCCGGGCGTGCCCGGCTAGCCGGTGGTCCGTCACGTTCTGACCCACGAAGATGGACTAGGCCTCGAACGATTTCGCCGGCACGGGGGCCCTCCCGCGACGACTTCTGGCGGGGCTAGTCGGCCGGGCTGTCGGCCGGGGCGTCGGGGTCGGTCGGGAGCCCGAAGGTCTCGAAGAGGCTGGGGTCGAGGAAGGCGTGGATCGCGACGATGCGATCGCCGGACGCCTCGAGCAGGTGGATGGCGAACGGTTGGAGCGCCCCGTCCGATCCCGTCGGCTTGTAGATGGCCACCGCAGGCCCGCCGTTGGCGGAGACGGGGACGAACCGATCGTGGCGGCAGTCCTCTGTGGCGAGCAGCCACCGGCGGATGTCGTCCCGGCCCTGCAGCCACAGCTCGAAGGGCGGCATGGCGAGCGTCGCGTCCTCGCGCAACAGGGCGACGAGCGCGTCGACGTCGAAGCGCTCGAAGGCCTCGACGTAGCGGGCCACCAGCTCCTGGTCGGTGTCGGTCGCATCGGTCGACCGGGCGCGGGATAGGCCGCGGTTCGCCGCAGCGAGGGTGGCGCGGGCCCGGCGAAGCGTGCTGTTGACGGCCGCGGCGCTCGTCTCGAGCAGCTCGGCCACCTCGATGGCCGGACGAGCTCCAGCTAGCTGTTCAGGCTCGCGGCCTCGAGCTGGTCGGCGAACCGCTCGACGGCTGCGGCCCGGCGGGTGGGGACGTGCTCGGTGGGCACCTCGGACGGGCTGTAGCCCTTCAGCACCTGGCGCGCGATCGTGACCTTGTGCACCTCGTCGGGGCCGTCGTAGATCCGGGCGGCCCGGGCGTGGCGGTACATCGACTCGAGCGGCAGGTCGGTCGTGTAGCCGAGGCTGCCGTGGACCTGGATCGCCCGGTCGATCACCTCGTAGAGCACCTTGGCGCCCCACCACTTGATCATGGCGATCTCGACCCGGGAGCGGCTGGCGCCGACCTGGTCCATCTTCCAGGCGGCGTGCAGGGTGAGCAGGCGGGCGGCCTGCATCTCGGTGGCCGAGGTGGCGATCCAGTCCTGCACCATCTGCTTGTCGGCCAGCGTCGAGCCGTGCGTGTAGCGCGACAGGGCCCGCTCGCAGAGCATGTCGAAGGCCCGCCGGCCCTGGCCCAGCCACCGCATGGCGTGGTGGATGCGGCCCGGCCCCAGGCGCTTCTGGGCGAGCGTGAAGCCCTGGCCGATGCCGGCCTCGCCGCCAACCACGTGGTCGAACGGGACCCGCACGCTACGGTACACGATCTCGGCGTGGCCGCCCGGCTGGCCGGTGACGTGGTGAGGCTCGCCCATCGTGGCCACGTCCCGCAGGATGTCCACGCCGGGCGTGCCGACCGGCACGATGAACATGGAGCTGCCCTGGTAGGGGTGCACGTCGGGGTTCGTGACGGCCATGACGACGAGGAAGTCGGCCACCGAGCCGTTGGAGGTGAACCACTTGTGGCCGTCGATCACCCACTCGTCGCCGTCGCGCACGGCCCGGGTCGAGATCAGCGTGGGGTCGGCGCCGGCGCCCGGCTCGGTCATCGAGAACGCCGAGCGCAGCTCGCCGGCGAGAAGGGGGCGCATCCAGCGCTCCTTCTGCTCGTCGGTGCCGCCCTCGGCCAGCAGCTCGCTGTTGCCCGAGTCGGGGGCGTTGTTGCCGAAGACCGACGGGGCGTAGATGCAGCGGCCGAGGATCTCGTGCATCAGGCCCAGCTTCACCTGGCCGAACCCGCCGCCGCCCAGTTCGGGCGGCAGGTGGGCGGCCCACAGGCCCTGGTCCTTGACCTGCTGCTTGAGCGGAGCGGTCAGGCGTGCCAGCTCGGCTGCGTCGAGGTCCAGGGTCTCGAGTGGCTCGATCTCGGTGCGGACGAAGCCGCGCATCCACTCGAGCTTCTCCTCGAACTCGGGCTCGGTCGAGAAGTCCCAGGCCATGCATCCCCCTCCGGTTCGGGTGCTGCGGGCGGCGACGGCCCCGCCCGATGCGAGCCTGGCCGATCACGCGGCGGTCTGCCAGGCCTGTGTGAAGCTCGCGCCATGGATCTCGACCTTGACGGCAGGGTGGTGGCGATCACCGGGGGGACGGACGGCCTCGGCCTGGCGCTCGCCGAGCGGCTGGTGGCCGAGGGCGCACGGGTCGCCGTGTGCGGGCGCGACGAGGGCCGCGTCGAGGCGGTCCGGGCGGCGCCGTGGGCGGCGGGGAGGACCGACCGCGTGCTGGCGATCTCGGCCGACGTGACGCGCCCCGACGACCTGGAGCGCTTCGCCGACGCCGTGCGCTCGGCGTGGGGCCGGGTCGACGGCCTGGTGAACAACGCGGGGGCGGCCCGGGCTGCGGCGTTCGGGGACGCGTCCGACGCCGACTGGCAGGCCGACATCGACCTCAAGCTGCTGGCCGCCGTGCGGCTGACTCGGGCGCTCCTCCCGGACCTGCGGGCCTCGGGTGCGCCCGCCGGACCCCCGGGCCCCGGCGCGACGGCGGGCGCCGGTGCGTCCGTCCTCAACGTGCTGAGCGTGACGGCGAAGGCACCGCCGGCCCGCTCGGTCCCGACCTCGGTGACGCGGGCGGCGGGCCTGGCGCTCACGAAGGCGCTCGCCTCCGAGGTCGGCGGCGACGGCGTGCGGGTCAACGCCGTGTGCGTCGGGCTGGTCGAGAGCGGCCAGTGGCGCCGCCGGGCGGAGGCCCGGGGCGTGCCGCTCGCCACGATGCTCGACGAGCTCGCGGGCTCGGCAGACGTGCCGCTCCGCCGCGTGGGCCGGGCCCAGGAGTTCGCCGACCTCGCCGCGTACCTCCTGTCCCCTCGCTCGTCGTACGTCACCGGCACGGCGATCAATCTCGACGGCGGCATGAGCCCGGTGCCCTGACGCAGCGTCAGGCCGAGCGGTAAGCTGACGGTGCGTCAGAACCGGGCGGGCCCGCCACCGCCGCCCGGCCCGGCGTCGAGCGTTCGGGGGGGACACATGACCGCAGCCGACCTGGTCGTCCGAGGGGGCACCGTCGTCGACGGGACCGGGACGCCGGCCCGTACGGCCGACGTTGCCATCACCGGCGGCGTCGTCACCGAAGTGGGCCGGGTCGACGGCCGGGGACGCCGGGAGGTCGACGCGGACGGTGCGCTCGTGACGCCGGGCTTCGTCGACATCCACACGCACTACGACGGCCAGGCGACGTGGGACGAGCGGCTCACCCCGTCGTGCTGGCACGGCGTGACCACCGTCGTCATGGGCAACTGCGGCGTAGGGTTCGCGCCGGTGGCGCCCGACCGCCACGAGTGGCTGATCGGGCTGATGGAGGGCGTGGAGGACATCCCCGGGGCGGCGCTCTCCGCCGGCATCGAGTGGGGCTGGGAGAGCTTCGGCGAGTTCCTCGACGCGCTCGACGCCCGCCGCTACGTGATGGACCTCGGCACACAGGTGCCCCACGGGGCCGTGCGGGGCTACATCATGGGCGAGCGGGGCGCCCGCAACGAGCCGGCCATGCCCGAGGACGTCGAGGCCATGGCTGCGGTCGTGCGTGCCGGGGTCGTGGCCGGCGCCCTCGGCTTCTCCACGAGCCGCACGCTGGCGCACCGGGCCATCGACGGCGAGCCCGTGCCCGGCACGTTCGCCGCCGAGGACGAGCTGTTCGGCATCGGCCGGGTGCTGGGCGAGCTGGGCACCGGCGTGTTCGAGCTGGCGCCGGCCGGGGCGCTGGGCGAGGACCTCGCAGCGCCGGAGCGCGAGATGGACTGGATGCGCCGGCTGGCCGCCGCCATCGGCCGACCGGTGACGTTCGCGCTGAGCCAGAACAACGCCGACCCCGTGGCGTGGCGGCGCCTCCTCGACCTGGCGGCCGCCGCGCACGCCGAGTCCGTGCCCGTGCGGCCGCAGGTGCACGGGCGGACGGTGTCGCTGCTGCTGGGCCTCCAGACGTTCCACCCGCTGGCGTTCACCGCGGCGTGGGGCGCGGCGGGGCTCGGCCTGCTGCCGTGGCGGGACCAGGTCGCCCGGCTCCGGGGCGAGCCCGACCTGCGGGCCCGGATCGTGGCCGACGCCGCCGGCCTGGCCGACGACCCGATCGTCAGCGGCTTCATGCACCCGGACAGGATCTTCCTGCTCGGCGACCCGCCGGTCTACGAGCCCGGGGTCGAGCGCAGCGTGACCGCGATGGCCGCGGTCGGGGGCGTCGACGTGTGGGCGCTGCTGCTGGACCTGCTGCTCGGCGACGACGGCCGGGAGCTGCTCAACGCGCCGGTCCTCAACTACACGGAGGGCAACCTCGACGCGGTGGGCGAGATGCTGCGCCACCCGACCTCCGCGTTCGGCCTGGGCGACGGCGGGGCGCACGCCGGCCAGACGTGCGACGCGTCGACCACCACGTTCCTGCTCACCCACTGGGCGCGGGACCGGGGGCACGGCCGCCTGTCCGTCGAGGAGGCCGTCCACAAGATGACGCAGGCCACGGCATGCCTGTACGGGCTCGGCGACCGGGGTGTGCTGGCGCCCGGGTACGTCGGCGACGCGAACGTGATCGACCACGCGGCGCTGCAGCTGCGGCGGCCCGAGCTCGTGGCGGACCTGCCCGGCGGCGCCGGCCGGCTCGTGCAGCGGGCCGACGGCTACGCGGCGACGATCAAGTCGGGGGAGCTCACCTTCGAGGGCGGGCACGACACGGGCGCCCGCCCGGGCACGCTCCTGCGAGGCGCACGGTGAGCGACGGGCCCAGGCCCGCGTCGCCGCAGGAGACGGCGGCGGCGTTCTGGGCGGCGCTCTACGCCCGCGACTGGCCACGGATCCGCTCGTTCTTCGGGCCGGAGTCGATCTACTACGACGTCCCCACCGGACCGTCGACCGCTGGCGTCGGCCCGGCGAGCATCGAGGCGCGGTTGCGGCTCGGCCTCGAGGGCCTCGCGGGCTACGAGCACCGGCCCGGCGTCGTCGCCACCGCTCCCGGCGGCGTGGTCGTCACCGAGCACACCGAGGTATGGACGTGGGAGACCGGCGAGACGGTCGCCCTGCCGTTCGTCTCGGTGCAGCGCATCGAGCACGGCGTCATCGCGCTCTGGAAGGACTACTGGGACCTGCAGACGCTCATGACCGCCGCCCCGCCGGCCTGGCACCGGCGCCTCGACACGGCGGATCTCAGTTGGGTCGTCGACGCCACCGGCCACGCCTGACCAGCGAGGCCCGCGGGCCGGATGCCCCGCTCAGCCGGCTCGGCGGCGTGAGCGGTCCCGCGGGGACAGGGCCACGCGCACCGCCTCGGGCTCCGGCTCGACGACCGCGGGCCGGCCGGTGTCGTCGTGCCCGAGGAACCGGTGGTGCAGTAGCACGGCGAGGACCGCGTGCTGGGTGGCGTTCGCCGGGACGGTCCCATCGGGCAGGACATCCCCGCGCTCGCGGACGAACCGGGCGGCGGCCCGCACGGCCTCGTGCTCCACCCGGTCGGCCTCGGTCGGGTGGTCGAAGTGCCAGCGCCGTACCCGGCGGGCGATCGCTGGCTGGTCCGCGTCGTCGACCTCGACCCCGGAGGCCGGAAAGACCCGGCAGTCGTAGGTGCGGCAGGTCTTCGGGCGATGCTCGTAGATCGAGCACGCCCCGTCGACCAGCATGGGGCAGCGGCCGTCCTCGTCATAACCGAGCAGGACGTTCCCCCTCGGCAACCGCGGGGCCGGGAACTGCAGCTCGGCCGGGATGTGCGCGAGCGTCTCGGTCTCGTCGGGAGCGATGTGGACGAACTGGGACGAGGTGCAGCAGGCCGTGCAGCCATCGCAGGGCACGTCGGACCCGGCCTCGCCGCGCAGGGCGCGCTGCATCCCCACTAGCCAGGTCGAAAACGCGCCGGCCGCCAGTGCGTTGTCCTGGGTCACCTCTCCGTCGTCCGTCGGTCGCCCCACGACGACCGAGGGTAGGCCCACGCGGCGCCACCCCGGCCTGTCGAGGACGGACGGTCGAACGCCGAACGGGGGCCGCTACGCGCTGCGGATGTCGCGGCGGCCGATGGCGACCGTGCCGACGGCGACGAGCGCGACGAAGAACGCTATGAGCGGCAGGAGCCACAGGCCGGAGATCCCGTCGCTCATCGGTTGGGTGCCGATCGCCCAGTACCACGGCGACAGCCGGCGGAACCCCTCGAGCGCATCGGAGAGCGGTAACAGGTAGCTGGCCACGTAACCGATGACGAGCACGGCCGCGGCGATCCCTGCCGCGAGCCCCCGCGACCCCCCGAGACCCGCGACGGCGTAGGCGACTGCGCCGTGGAAGGCGGCGAGCGCGCCGCAGGCGAACGTGACCGCGACGACGCGTCCCACGGTGATCCCGTCGAGCGAGAAGGGGCCGATGGAGACGGCGACGACCGCGGCGGTGAGCGCGCTCACGATCGTGACGACGGCGAGCGCCGAGACGAGCCGGGTCAGCCACACCGTCTCCCGCCGCACCGGCAGCGCGTGCAGGAGCTCGAGCCGGCCGGCGTCCTCGTCCCCCGCCGTGATCGCCGACGTGGACGCGATGGCGAGCCCGGACAGCAGCAGCGGCAGCATCAACGCGTACATCTGGGCGTCGAGGTAGCCGGCGGCGGTCGACATGTCCTGTACCCCGAACGCCTGCATCATGTCCTCGGAGGAGTCGACGAGGTCGGTGAGGGAATCCGTGCCCTCGAGGCTCGGCCAGAACGCGACGGACACGGCCGCCAGCGTGACGATGCCGACGGCCCACCAGAAGCCCGACCGGCGGAGGGCGTGGAGTCCCCGTCGCAGGAGCTCGGTCGTCGAGGCGCTCACCGGCTCCTGTCCTCCGCCCCGTCGTCCTTGTACAGCTCGAGGAACGCCTCTTCGAGGTCGGGCTCGGGCATCAGCACGTGCTCCAGCCGGTGGTGTCCGAGGACCTGCATCAATGGCGTGGGCGATCCCTCCACCACACCCTTGACCTGGCGACCTCGCACCTCCAGCTGGGCGACGCCGGGCACGGCGAGCAGCTCGGCCTCCGACGGGTCGTCGTCGAACCACGCGATGAACGGCTGGCGAGCTGCGCGCCGCAGCTCGTCGACCGCGCCCGTCGAGACCACCTGACCGCGGCGGATCACGATCACGTGGTCGGCGATGTGCTGCACCTCGCTGAGGATGTGGGACGAGAGGAAGATGCTGGTGCCCTCGTCACGTACCTCCCGGACGAGCGCCAGGAACTCCGCCTGCACGAGCGGATCGAGGCCCCCGGTGGGCTCGTCCAGGATGAGCAGCTCCGGGCGGGACATGAACGCGCCGACGACCCCGACCTTCCGGCGGTTGCCCGACGACAGTCCCTTCGTGTGGCGGCTGGGGTCGAGGTCGAACCGCTCGCACAGCTCGGCGAGGTAGCGCTCGTCGACGCCCCCGCCCCGCAAGCGGGCCCAGGACCGAAACGTCTCGTCGACCGTCAACCGGTCGTCGAGGCGAAGCTCGCCGGGGACGTAGCCGATGCGGCGCCGGAGCGCCTCGCCCCCGGCTCGCGGTTCCTCACCGAGGACGTCGATGCGACCGTCGTCGGGCCGTGCGAGGTCGAGCAGGAGACGGATGGTCGTCGACTTGCCGGCGCCGTTCGGACCCAGGTACCCGACGATCTGCCCCGCAGGCACCTCCAGGTCGAGGTGGTCGAGGGCGACGACCGGTCCGAACCGCTTCACGACCCCCTCGCACCGGATCGCCACGTCCTCCACCGGAGCAGTCTCTCGCGTCGGGACTGCCAAGTCGGGGACGATCGAGTGACGTAGCGAGTGTCCGCGTGCGACGTTGGGCTCATGTTCGACATCGACCACTTCCTCGACGACTGCCAGGCCGCCCGAGCCGAGACCGAACCGCACCGAGCGATGCGAGAGGTGATGGCCCGTGCCCTCGACCGCCCCGGCGAGGTGGCCGCCACCCTGCGGCCGACCGAAGGCGGCATCACGATCCTTCACAACGCTGCCGACCTCACCGTGCTGCACATCGTGTGGGCCCCGCGGATGCGCCTCTACCCGCACGATCACCGCATGTGGGCCACGATCGGGATCTACACGGGACTCGAGGACAACAGCTTCTACCGTCGCTCCGGACCCCGGCGGCGCACGCTCACCGGATCCGGCGGCAAGACCCTGGGGGTCGGCGAGGTTCTCGCCCTGGGTGACGACACCATCCACGCCGTCGCCAACCCGGAGGCCAAGCTCACCGGGGCGATCCACGTCTACGGCGGCGACTTCGTCAACGAGCCTCGCAGCCAGTGGGGACCCGGCCCGCTCGACGAGCGGCCCTACGACCTGGACGAAGCGCGCCGCCAGTTCGCCGAAGCCAACGAGGCCTGGCTGGGCGCCAGCCCGCCACCCACGTGAGCACGGTCGGCGAATCGCGCGGGGTCTCCGCGGCGCCGATGCTGGCTCCGGCGGCGGCGGCGCCGGCGAAGGCCGGAACGCCGATCACGGGACATCGTCGACGACGTGATCGCCACCAAGCCGTGACGTTCTCGTGGTTCCTCGCACGCCGAGTTGTGGCGAGTGCGCTGCACGAGGACGCGGCACGGCCAAACTGACTGGGACGGCTGGCGGCCCCGTCGAGCCTGCAGGCACCCGAGAGGCGGTATCCGGTGTACGAACGGTGGCGAGCCGCGGTTTCCTCCCGACTCCCCGGGCACGATGGTTGAGATACCGGGTGAGCGGCGTCGCGCCGTGCTCGTATCCATGGCGCTCGCCGCCGCGGTGGCGCTCCCCGGTGTGCGGGTGCTGGTGGAGCGAGAGGCCGGCGACGGGTTCCCCCTGTCGACGTACCCGATGTTCAACGAGGACCCGGGCCACGTGATCGAGCTGCCCACGGTCGTGGCAGTGACGACCGATGGTACGGAACGCCTGTCGCCGCCGTTGATCGCTGGAACAGACCAGGTCATTCAGGCGTGGGAGGCGATTCGCGCCGCTGTCGCCCGCGGACCGGATGCGACCGACGAGCTATGTGAAGAGGTCGCCGGGCGCGTCGACGGGCCGGCCTCGATCGCCGTCGTCATCGAGCGATATGACACTCTGGAGTGGGCGTCGGACCCGGGTGCGCAGCCGCAGGAACGACGCACGCTGGCTCGCTGTCGGGCGCACGGATGACGGCGGCTCTCGACCGGCTCGTTGCGCCTGCGCCGGCCGAACGGCTCGCCGTGCTCCGCATCCTGGTCGGCGTCTATGCCGTCGGCTGGTCGGTGGCGAGGCTCGGGGAGCACCTCGCGCACACCAGGCAGCCGGCGCATCGCTGGGAGCCGCCCGGGGTGTGGGCGCTGCGTGACGCCCCACCTCCCGACCTGATCCTGGTCGGCCTGGCCGTCGGCACCCCGGTGCTCGGGCTGCTGTTCGTCGCGGGTTGGCGGTTCCGCGCCGTCGCCCCCGCCTTCGCGGTCGCCGTCTTGGTGCTCGCCACGCTCGACAGCTCATGGGGGCAGGTCTTCCACACCGAGAACCTGATGGTGCTCCATGTGGGGATACTGGCGCTCGCTCCAGGCGCTGCTGACGCCTTGGCAGTCAACCGCCGGAGCGCGGCCCCACCGGAGGCCGACGGTGCTTACGGCTGGCCGGTCCGACTGTGCGCGCTCGTGGCGGTGATCACCTACGTCGTGGCCGGTCTGGCCAAGCTGCGTTACTCGGGCTTCGACTGGGCGGACGGCAGCGCCCTGCGCAATCTCGTGGCCTACGACAACCTCCGCAAGGAGCTGCTCGGTGACCGGTACTCCCCGCTCGGCACCGGCCTCGTGGGCCACGCCTGGGTGTTCCCTCCACTGGCGATCGCCACTCTCGCCGTCGAGCTCGGCGCCTGGGTGGCTCTTCTCGGTGGACGCCGGCGCACGGTGTGGGTCGTTGCCGCCTGGGTGTTCCACGTCGGCGTGCTCGCGCTGATGGCGATCTTGTTCGCCTACCAACTCAGCGGCGTCGCCTTCGCGCCGTTCTTCCGCCTCGAGCGGCTGGCAGACCGGTTCGAACCGAGGGCGCTCGATCGCCTTCGGCTCGTCAAGCGGGGTGGACGTAGGCGAGCATGATGCCCATGACGTCGTCGGCCGGGTGCGGGCTGTCGTAGATGCTGTGCAGCCTCACCGTCTGCCCCGCTTGGAGGACGGCCAGGGGATCACCCGAGCACGTCGACATGGACTCGACGTGGTGCAGGTCCGGCGCCAACGTGGCCACGGAGTTGCAGATCGACGTCTGCAGGGTCTCGTTGGCGGAGGATGTCCCAGTACCCCGATCCGAGCGGACAAACAGGGCTCGGCGGCGTGCCAGTGTGTGCGCGCGGCTCCACGCGGGGGCGCAGGTGGACCGGACGGACCCAAGGAGACGAGATGCGCATCATCATCAGTGACTTCATGAGCCTCGACGGCGTCGTGCAGGCTCCCGGTGGCCGCAACGAGGACACCGACGGCGGTTTCGAGAACGGCGGATGGTCCATGCCGTTCTTCGACGCGGACACCATGGGGCCGGCCATAGACGAGGTGATGCAGGACACCGAGGCGCTGATGTTCGGCCGTCGCACGTATCAGACGATGGCCGCCGCCTGGCCGGGCCGCGCCGGCGATCCGTTCGCCGACCGGATGAACGAGATCCCGAAGTACGTCGCCTCTCGAACGCTCACCGAGAACGACCTCGACTGGGCCAACTCCACGTTGCTCCCACCGGACGATGTCATCGGCGCGGTGCGGCAGCTTCGCGAGCGCGACGGCAGTGGCATCCAGGTCATGGGCAGCGCCGCCCTCGCCTCGCAGCTCATCAACAACGATCTCGTCGATGAGTACCGCCTGATGATCGAACCGATCGTGCTCGGCGGCGGCAAGCGCCTGTTCCCCGACGACGGCCGGGCACGCACGCTGCGGCTGGACTCGACCTCGACGTCGAAGACGGGAGTGCTGATCTGCACCTACCGACCCGCGGGCGATTGAGCCACGCCGACGCGGACGGGCACGCGGCTGGCGATCGCCGCGGTCGAGCCGCCCAGCGACCGGGGGAGGCGTCGGGCGGCTCAGCCGAGGAGGCCGGCGACGATGTTGACGCCGGCGGACACGATGACGATGCCGAAGATGTACGAGAAGATCGCGTGGACCAGGACGGCACGCCGCAGCCGGCGGTCGTGAAGGGCCGTGTCGGACACCTGGTAAGTCATGCCGATCGTGAAGGCGAGGTAGGCGAAGTCGCGGTAGTCGGGCTGCCCGGACGAGGGGTCGCCGAAGTCGATGCCGGCCCCCGCGACGTAGTAGAGGTGGGCGTAGCGCAGCGTGAAGACGACGTTGAGCACCGCCCACGAGATGACGACCGTGACGGCCGCCGTGGAGACGAGGAGCACACGTTCAGCTCCTCCCTCCTGCTGGGCCAGCCCGAGCGCGAAGCCGACGGCCACGAGGCTGGCGCCGCTGACCGCGAGGAGCAGCAGGCGGGCCGTATCACGGTTCAGGTCCTCGCGAACAGCGACGTGCGCGGTCCCGGCCCCGTCGGCTCGCATGATGATCGGCGCGACCGTGGAGAGGAAGATGAGCGCGGTCGCGTCCCACCCGCCCAGCACAGCCAGCTGCCACGTGACGACGGCCGCGAGCACGAGCCCCGTGGCCACCCCCACGGCGGCGGCGACGACCACACGCCGCAGGTCCGGTGCATGCCAGCCCAGCCAGCGGTGATACGCCGTCGGCGACGGGACCATCATCGGCTGAAGGTCTAGCGCCGCGACCGACGTGCCGTCGCCAACCCCCGGGGTCGTGTCGGCCCGTCCGGACGCCCGTCCGAGGTGCGCGACGTGGTGCCCTCACGTCTCCGACAGGTCGGCCATGTCCCCGTAGAGGGTCTCGCCTCTGCCGAGGCGCGTGGCGATCTGGACGACCTGTGGCAGCTCGCGCCGGGTCGGCGTGTGCGCGGCGAGGAAGCGGGCGACGCCGGCGAGGACCAGCGGGCCCTCCTCCGAACCGCTCGGCCAGGCGTGGAACTGCCGGACGCCGGCCTCGAGCACCTGGAACCAGTGGAACTCCGCGTCCTCGGCGAGCAGCGCCGCGCCCATGTCGGCGAGCAAGTGGCCGGGATCGCCGCCCCCCTGCAGGAACCCGTAGGCGATGGCGCCGGCTCGGTCGATCTGGCCCTGCACCTCCCAACATGACCGCAGGTCCGCGAGGTCGGCGGCTCTGGTCCGGGGGAGCTGTGACGCGGGCACGTTGAGGAACCGGTCGAGGTAGACGCGGAGGGCACCGTGGATCACGCCTCGCAACAGCTCGACCGACGGGTTGCGAGTCAGGGCCTGATGCAGGGCGTTCGCCGTCGTGAAGGCGTGGTGGACCGTGTCCCAGTCGCCGAAGTCGTTCTGCGGGTGGAACCGCACGATCCGCAGGGCCGCCGCGTAGGCGAGACCGCGGCCGAGCTGCTCCGGCGTCGCACCCGAGGTGATGGCGTCGCACAAGGATCCGACCACGTCATCGGGGTCGCCGGAGAGGATCCGCCAGCCGAGTCCACCGACGTCGTCGAATCTGCCCCGGTTCTGGCGGCCCTCGTCGAGCAGCGCGGGCAGACGCTCGACCGTCTGCCGGACGAGCCCGGCGAGATCATGGGGATGGCGCCAAGAGGCCGTCTCCTCCTGTCGGCGGGCCGCCGCCGTCTGGCGGACCAGCGTGGGGAGCACCTGGGGCGCGGCCGACGCCCCGACGTGGGAGAGCGACTCGAACGCCTTGTTCGTGAAGTCGAGCGTGTGCCCCCCGTCGATGAACACGTGGTCGGTGACCGCGGCGAACATCATCCGCTCGACCGTGTCCGAGGCGCTGTAGCCGGGCGCCGTGGCGAGCGCGGTGGCCAGCACCCGTTCGGCGGCATCACTGGACCGGGTGTCGATGAACCGCCGATACCAGCCGGCCAGGCGGTCGGCGGGGATGTCGGCGTCCCCCAGTCGGTCGATCGCGAACCGGGGCGGGCGGTTGCGGGTGTCACGAGAGACGAACGCGAGGCCGTGGACCAGCGCGAGCGGGCGGTCGTCCTCGTCGAGATCGGGCAACAGGTTCGCCATCGCCACCAGCACCGTGAGGCCCGCACCCCACCCCGCCTCCCGATAGGTCGTGCCGAAGTCGATGCCGATCCGCACCACCTCGTCCGCCTCCACACCGGCAGCGAGGAGACCGAGCACCGACTTGGCGATGACCAGGGTGAGCCCCTCCTCGAGCCCGTCCCGCAGGCGAGCTCGTAGGTGCTCGACCCTGTCGCCGTCCGGCCGGGACGCCACCATGACGTCCCCGTTCTCGATCGCCACATCGAAGGCGCGGGCGTCGTCGGCGAAGAGGTCGAGCGTGCAACCCGAGCTGAGGTCGAAACGGGCGTGATGCCAATGGCAGGTCACCAGCCCGTCCTCGACGGTGCCCCGGTGCAACGGGAACCCCATGTGTGGGCACCGATCATCGATCGCCCACGCCCGGCCGTCGTGCCAGAAGACCACCACGGGGACCGTGCCCACCTTCGTCCGCAGTCGGCCAGCGTCTCTCAACTCCGGCAGCGATCCGGCCCGGACCCGCATGGCACCACCGTAGGGCGGTGCGCCGATCGGCGCACCCGGCCGATGCGGGCTTCCGGGGAGCCACCGAGCGCAGTGCCCCTCGGTGGACCGCCGATGCAGACTGATGCCGTGCTCATCGCCACCAGCGGTCTCAATGCGGCACCGCTCCTCACCGAGACTCACACCACAGGGGACACACGATGTCGAGCAATGAGGTGAGCCACCCGATCTTCGCCCGCTTCTACGCGTGGATGAGCCCCCGGATGGAGAAGGCCGGCTTCGGTGAGCTCCGCGACCAGCTCCTCGCGGGGCTCAGCGGGCGCGTCATGGAAGTCGGCGCGGGCAACGGCATGAACTTCCCGCACTACCCGTCCGAGGTCACCCACGTCCTCGCGGTCGAACCCGAACCCCGCCTCCGAGAGCTCGCCGAGGCCCGAGCGACCGAGGCATCGGTGTCGATCGAGGTCGTCGACGGCACCGCCGACCGGCTTCCGGCCGACGACGCCAGCTTCGACGCCGCCATCGCGTCGCTCGTGCTGTGCTCGGTCCCCGACGTACCCGCCGCCCTCGCCGAGATCCGCCGAGTCCTGCGGCCCGGCGGGCAGCTGCGGTTCTTCGAACACGTCCGCGCCGACACCCCCGGTCTGGCCCGCGTCCAACGCGTCCTCGACGCCACGGTGTGGCCGACGCTCGGTGGTGGATGCCACGCCCACCGCGACACCCGCGCCGCCCTCGAAGCCGCCGGGTTCAGCATCGAGGAGATCGACCAGCTCCGCATCCCCCAGACCGGGCCGACCTCTCCCCACATCCTCGGCGTCGCCGCCAACGGGAACGCTGACCACCGGTGACCACCACCCCCGCGCCGAGCATGGGCCTCGTCCTTGACTGCGCCGACCCTCAACGCCTCGCCGAGTTTTGGGCACCGGCACTCAGCTACGTCAACCTCGGCATGATCGGGTCCTACGCCCTGCTCCTACCCGACGCCCGACCCGGTCCCAAGCTGCTGCTCCAACACGTCCCGGAGCCCAAGACCACCAAGAACCGCATGCACCTCGACATCGAAGCCCCCGACATCGAAGCCGAGGCAGCCCGGCTCGAAGCCCTCGGCGCCCAACGAGTCCGCGCCGACCACATCCACGAGCACGGCACCACCTGGATCCTCATGGCCGACCCCGAAGGCAACGAGTTCTGCGTCTGCGACAACGGCGCAACACCATGACCGCGATCAACACACCGAGGCACGCCACAGTCGTTGACCACCGGGCCCGGCAGCACTCCTAGCCGAGCGAGCTGTCCTCAGTGCTGGTGCGCTTCGTCGGCAACCGCGACGACGACCTGCTGCGGGACGGTCGGAACGTCTGAGCGGCCGGCACCGTGTCAGCCGAGACGGGCCAGCTCGCGCTCGAGGTGGCGCCGCTCGGCGGCGTTGCTGGTGAGGGCGATTGCCCGGCGGAGGGCGTCGGCGGCCTCGTCGTCTCGTCCGGCCCGCCGGAGCACCTCGGCCCGCGTGGCGTGGAACAGGTGGTAGTGCGGCAGGTCGATCTCGTCGAGGGCGTCGAGTGCCGCCGCCGGGCCACGGTGCTCCATCAAGGCGATCGCCCGGTTGAGCGCCACCACGGCGTTGGGCCGCAACCGCTGCAGGTGCTCGTAGAGGGCGACGATCTGAGCCCAGTCGGTTTGGGCCGCCGTCGTCGCATCGGCATGGACGGCGGCGATGGCGGCTTGGATCTGGTACGGCCCCGGCTGGTTGCGATCGAGACACGCTCGTACGAGTTCGTGGCCTTCGGCGATCAGCTCCCGGTCCCACCGTGACCGGTCCTGGTCCGCGAGGCGTACGAGCTCGCCGCCGTCGCCGAGCCGGGCCGGCGCCCGGGCCTCGGTCAGCACCATCAGGGCCAGGAGCCCGACGGCCTCGGGCTCGTCGGGGAGCAGGGCGACCAGGGTACGTCCGATGCGTATCGCCTCGCCGGTGAGGGCCGGGCGGAGCAGATCGTCGCCCGCGGTCGCCGAGTGGCCCTCGGTGTAGATGAGGTAGATGGTGGCGAGGACGGGGCCCAGCCGCTCGTGGAGCTCGTCCGCCACGGGGATCCGGTAGGCCATGTGGGTGTCCCGGATCTTCCGCTTGGCCCGGCTCAGGCGTTGCCCCATGGTCGGTTCGGGCACCAGGAAGCCATGGGCGATCTCGGCCGTGGTCAGCCCGCCCAGGAGCCGCAGTGTCAACGCGACCTGGGCGTCGGTACCGAGTGCGGGATGGCAGCACAGGAAGATCAGCCGGAGCTGGTCGTCCGGCACCGTGTCGATGTCGCCCATCCCGGCCGGAGCATCGGCCGCGGGATCGTGCAACGTCATGGCTTCCCGCTCCCGGGCGTCACGCCTCGACTCGCGCCGGAGACGGTCGATCGCCCGGTTGCGCGCCGTGGTGGTGATCCAGCCGCCGGGGTTGGGCGGCACCCCGTCGACCGTCCACCGGCCAGCGGCGAGGGCGAACGCGTCGGCGACCGCGTCCTCGGCCTGATCGATGTCGCCCAGGACCCGCACGAGCGTGGCCGTGCACCGACCGACTTCTCGTCGGTAGATGGCGGCGAGCTCGTGCGGGGCGAGGCTCACGCAGGCGGGGCGCCGAGGAAGGGACGCACCTCGACCGGCCACATGCAGGCCTCGGAGCCCTTGCGGGCCCACTCGAGGGCCTCGTCGAGATCGGCGGCCTCGATCACGGTGAACCCACCGATCTGCTCCTTGGCCTCCGCATACGGACCGTCGGTCATCGACACCTCGCCGCCGGCCGCACGCACGACGGTCGCCGACGAGGCGTCCGTGAGGGCGCCGAAGAAGATCCAGACGCCGGCCGCCTTCATCTCGTCCTGGACTGCGGCGACCCGCGCCATGATGTCCTCGGCCTGCTCGGGCGAGGGTGGTTCCGCGCCTTCTTCCTGGAAGACCGACAGCAGGTACTGCGGCATCAGAGGTCGAGGCCGAGGGCGGCGACCGGGGTGGTGACCGTCATCTGCGGCGGTCGGGCGACCAGCGGGCCGAACGCCGACATGGCCGCCTGCATCGCCTCGCTCTGGCCGTGGTTCTGCATCGACTTCTCGTCGGCCATCAGGGCGAAGAACCAGAAGCTGTTCTCCTCGCCGCGGTGGTACGAGTAGATCTCGACCCCGGGCTCGTCGGTGGCCGCCTCGACCATCGCGGCGAGCACGGCCTCCATCTCCTGGGCTTTGCCGTCCTGGCACGTGAACGTGCCCATCATCGAAATCTTGCTCATGGTCGTTCCCCTTCGCGACCTGGGTCGCATCACCGAGTCGACCTCGTGCCGACATCGCTACTACGAACGGCCGTGCCGGTTTCGACACAGGCCCGTGTGATTTTCTTCGCTGAACTCTGGCCTCGGTGCACCCCAGGAGCGGGACCGTATCGGCGTGAACCGATCGGCACCGCCGCCGGCCCAGACCTTCCGAGCATGTCGACGGGGCGTGCGAGAAGGAGGGCGTATGAGAGTTCACAGGATCGTGGTGACCGGAGCCGCTGCGTTGGGCCTGGTTGTCGCGTCGCTGACGGCGACGAGCCCCGCAGGGGCGCAGGACGCCACCGTCACACGCGGCGAGTTCCATTCCTTCGCCGTCGGTACCGGCCTCGACATCGGGGGCCATGCCGAGATGGTCCGCTCAGCCGATGGCCGCACCCACGTGATGATCCACGTGTCCGGGCTCGAGCCGGGTGTCACCTACGCATCTCATGTCCACGCCGCGCCCTGCTCAGTGGGCGAGGCCGACGGCCACTACAAGCTCGATCCGGCCGGCGCGGCCACCCCGCCCAACGAGATCTGGCCGGGGCCCATCTCCGCCAATCAGGCGGGGTTGGCCAGTGGCCAGACGGTGGCCGAGTTCACCGCCGGACCGACGGCGGTTTCGGTGGTCGTGCACCGACCGGGCCCGGTGCCCAACAAGATCGCCTGCGCCGACCTGGCGTGACGGGGCGAGCAGGACCACCATGGTCCTGAACCGAACGGGCGGTGCGGTGGCACAGACGGGTATGGATCCAGGCGGCGCGGAGCGCACCGATGCCGAGCTCCTGGCCGCCGTCGCCCGGCAGGACCGAGGTGCCCTGCGCATGCTCTACGAGCGTCACGAGCCGTGGATCATGGCCCGGGTCGCCCGCCGTTGCGCCGATCGCCAGATGGCCGAGGAGGTCGTACAGGACACCTTCGTGGCCGTCTGGCGATCGGCCGATCGCTACGAGGGCCGGGGCGAAGTGGCGGCGTGGATGTGGGGCATCGCCATCCACGAGCTCCTCCACAGGCTGCGTCCCCGCAAGCCGCTGCTGGACCGGCTCCGGATGATTCGTTCCGACACCCTCGCCTCGGCGGAGGAGCAGGTTCTCCTGGGTGTTCAGCACGGAGAGCTCGGCACGGCCATGGGGGGCCTCTCGCCGGAGCTCGGGGCCGTCGTCCAAGCCACAGTTCTGGACGGCTTGACGACGAGGGAGGCGGCCAGGCTGCTGGGAATCCCGGCAGGCACGGTGAAGACACGGATGATGCGAGCCAAGGCCCAGATGAGGGAGGCGTTGGCATGACCGAGTGGCACGTTTCCGCCCCGCAGCTGGAGGCGTTCCGGACCGGAACGATCGGCAGGACGCACGCCGCCTCGGTGGAGGCGCACCTGGTCTCGTGCGCGGGCTGCCGCCAGGCGCTCGCCGCCGGCGCCGACGCCGGCGGACTCGAGCGCCAGGACCGGATGTGGGCGCGCATCGCCGACGCCGTCGACCGGCCGGGCCCACAGGCGCGCTTCGAGAGCGTGTGGGCTCGGGCCACCTTCGGTAGCCCGCCCCTCGCGGGCGCGGCCGTCGTCGCCCTTCTGTTGGCACTGGCCGTACCGTTGCTGGCCGATGCCATGTCGCCCCGGGCGGGGGTGACGGCGCTGCTGGCGTTCGCGCCACTGGCCCCTCTGTTGGGTGTCGTCGCCGCCTTCCGTCCGTCGTACGATCCGGCCGGCGAGATCACGCTGGCCACGCCGGTCGCCACCATGCGCCTGGTCCTGCTCCGCACGCTGGTGGTGGCGACCGCGTCGATCCCGATAGGTCTGCTGGTGGCAGTCCTGCTGCCGGTGCGGACCTCGCTGTTGGTCGGCTGGGTGCTGCCGGGGCTCGCCCTGTGCGCCGTGACCCTGGCCGTTGGCACCCGGGTCGAGGTCGGCCGGTTGGCCATTTCCCTGGCCCTGGGCTGGGGCGTCCTCGTGTCGATGCTGGCCCGCGACATGCACCGGGGCAGCACCACCGCCGCTCTGTCCGATTGGGTGGTCAACCAGCCCGCGACGCAGATCACATTCGCCCTCGTGGCGCTTGCGGCCGGGCTCGTACTCGCCGCCCGGCGCGACGACCCGGTCGCCTGGAGCGAACCATGAACCTCACCGTCTCGACGCACGCGCTCGCCAAGCACTTCGGCGGTACTCCCGCCGTGGACGGCGTCGACATGGCCGTCGTCGGAGGCGTGGTGGGCCTGCTCGGGCCCAACGGTGCCGGCAAGACCACGCTGCTCCGGATGCTGGCCACGGTCCTGGTGCCCGACAGAGGAGACACGCGACTGCTCGGCTTGGACCCGGCGCGGCCCGGTGACCGCCTCGGCATCCGCCGCCAGTTGGGCTACCTGCCCCAGGAGCCCGGTCTCTACCCGGGCTTCAGCGCGTTCGACCTCGTCGACTACGTCGCCGTGCTCAAGGAGATGAGCGATCGGAACGCGCGTCGCGACGAGGTGCGCCGCGTTCTCGACCTGGTCGGCCTCAGCGATGACATGCACCGTCGCATCCGCACGCTGTCGGGAGGCACGCGTCATCGGGTGGCCCTGGCCGCCTCGCTGCTCGGTTCTCCACGACTGTTGCTGATGGACGAGCCGGCCGCCGGCCTCGATCCGGAGCACCGTCTCCAGCTGCGCTCGATCCTGTCCGAGGCGGGCACTCGCGGGACCGTGATCGTTGCCACCCACCACACGGCCGAGGCGGCCGCGCTGTGCCAGCAGGTGATGGTGATGCTGGGCGGCCGGGTGTGCTTCACCGGGCCACCGGCAGGCCTGGCCGCCCTTGCCCAGGACAAGGTCTGGGTGGACGACACTCCTGTCTCCGTCGATCGTGCCGGTCGGGTCCAGTCGTGGGTCACGTCCGAGGGGCGGATCCGCAACATCGGCGAGCCTCCGGCCGGCGCCGACCTGGTCGAACCCAGCATCGACGACGGATACCTGCTCCTCACCAGCCGCCACGAAGCTTCCGGGCCTGCCGGCCGGTCCCGTGCCGGCGTGGGGCGTCGGCTCGGTCGGCGGCTGGCCTCGATCGGCGGGGGGCGATGACATGAGCGCCGTCGCCGCTCCCGTCGCATCAGCCCCCCTCGGAGCGACCGTCGAGCGGAGGTCCATACTGGCGCTGGCCGGCGTCGAAGCCCGGCGGAACCTGCGCAGCCCCCTGCTGCTGGTGGTGCTGGCCTTCAGCGCACTCAGCGTCCTGAGCATGAACTCGGCCGATTGGAGCGGCGGAACCTACGCGGACCTCCCGCTGTACTTCGTGCCCCTCGCGGGCGGCACGTTCTTCCTGGGCCTTCGCTCGGCCGGCCGAGACCACCGGGCTGACGTCCCGCCGTTGGCGGAGGACTGCGCCCTCGACGAGCCGGTGCGGATGGCCGGCCGGCTGCTGGGCCTGGCGGTCTTTCCCGCCATCGCCGCGGCCGGCGTGCT
>Ga0126307_10000080_pt1 | contig 53582 bp, 67 predicted proteins | sample Plot28_FD_89955 | JGI IMG/M metagenome (GOLD analysis project Ga0126307, IMG submission 89955) | Serpentine soil microbial communities from UC McLaughlin Reserve, CA, USA - Plot28 | ecosystem: Environmental > Terrestrial > Soil > Grasslands | place: USA: UC McLaughlin Reserve, Lake County... | reverse complement strand
TAGTATATAGTCTCTGGTGAAATGTTATAGTAGAAGTAAATGCTATTAACTTTAAATCTGTTTTAAATAAAATACATTTTAATCAATGGACAACAGCTCGATAAGAAAAAAACTATCAAAGATCAGAAAATAAAATTATAAATTGTCAAATACTAGATATAATATATTTCGCAAATTTTTCTCATAATATGATTATTCTTATTTTCATTTATCATTTGTGAGATGTCAGTCTTTTCTGGTTAATTACTTGTTCCATTGTTCTATTCAAATAAAATCATGACTGTCACCTATTTATTTACATATAGAGAAGTTTGTTAAGTTTTCATCATATCTAAACTTACTAATTTTTCAATAAATTTAATTAATAACCTTTTAAAATCTATATTGATGCATAATGTCGATCGATGAACCTCAATCAATGTATATTTATGAAATCATGAGTAAGAATGTCGTCAAGGTAAATCATGAAGTTTCTGCTTTAGAAATATCTAAAATTATGGTAAAACGAAGAGTTAGTTCCGTTAGCATAATAGACAATGATAATAAAACTATCGGAATAGTTACAGAAAAAGATCTAATTAGAGAAGTATGTGCTAAAAATATTCTTGCAAATACAGTAACAGCAGCTAAAGTGATGTCCTCTCCTTTAATAACTATTAGTAAGAATTCTAGTATAAACGATGCCACAAAATTAATGGTAGAAAAAAAAATAAAGCATTTGGCAATTCATGATAATAATGATATTATTGGAATAGTTACTACATATGATTTGATCAATGTCTTAAGAAATAAACTAAAATCTATGGATTTAGATTCCAATTTATTAGATGCTATATCTATGACTGATATTCCTTTAGAAGAGGGAGGATTTTCTCTTCCTTTATCTGAAGATGAATTAAAATAACTAATAGAATTTTTTTTAATATCAGCCATTTAGTATAGTGGTTATTATGTTTCCAAAATAGTATTATATAATTATTGATATTATAGTATTCTTTATTTAGATTTATTAAAGAATAAATAGTTTAATAAATATATAATAATAATGAATACTGACAACCATACTGACGAAGAGATAAGAAATTTGTATAATCTAAAAAATATTGCTGTAGTTGGAATGTCAAAAAATCAGGAAAAACCATCTCACTATGTTCCTAAATATCTTATTGAGCAAGGTTATAATGTTATACCTGTAAATCCAACGACAGATGAAATCTTAAATAAAAAAAGTTACAAAGTTGTCTCTCAAATTTTAGAGGATATTGATATTGTAGATGTATTTAGAAAATCTGAAGATGTTATGTCAGTAATAGAAGATGTAATAAAAAAGAAAGGAGTTAAGTTAATATGGTTACAAAAAGGAATTTTTAGTCCAGAAGCAGAAGAACTGGCAAAGAAAAATGGAATTGATTTTATATACAATAGATGTATGCTTGAAGAACATCAGAGACTATTTTGAGAAGGAAACTGAATTTTATAAATTTCATTTAAATATTTAAAAATTATAAATGTCATATATTTTACTATAGGAAACTCGTTTATCCTAGCGTTTTTATATATTCGTAAAGATTGTAAGATTGTACTATCTGAAACAATTTTTAGCCACACTATGTACCAACTTTAAAAATAAATAATAAAAAATAGGATAATGATAGTGAAGTATTTACCATGTCTTTTGTCATTTTTGAGTATTAAAATGAATTAGAATTTTATTATCAAAAATCGTTTCATAATACTAAAATCATGAGTTAGACTATTGAAGTAATTCTAAGAATATTTTATAATTTGTAATTAATGATATCATTATTATGTTGATATAGTATTTATCAAGTGGATTACACTATAGTTAAAAAGACAATAACTAATGATTCGTCATGTGTTGAAAAAAGAATTGAAATAGATAATATTAAAGGAAAAAAGATTAATAATGTATTTTGGTCTTTATATCTTATATTATTAATGAAATTATCTTTAATAATAATTATAATAGGATTAATTATTCTCTTCCTTGGAGTCATTTTTTATTTTCAAAGCAAATCTATTGTAGGGCCACCACAATCTTTTATGTATAGCAATCCTGATTGGACTATTAATGGATTTATTATAATTAGTATGGGTCTATCCTTAGTTTTAATAGGTTCTTTTATTTTAATGCGATATAAGAAATAGTATTATAGATAGAAAAGTTTAATTAAAAAATAAGAGAAAATATCTTTAGTAGCAACTCTATCCATTTTTACAATTCTTTTTAAATAAAGAGTCGTATTTTCCAAGTTATGAAACCTTATTCAAAGTATTATTTAGTGAAAAATACTGAAAACTGTCTATTTACAATTTTATTATTAGCATTAGCAACCGTTTCTATTATAGGGTATGCTATAGAAAAAGCATACTCTCAGCTTGAAGATTCTCAATTGACTGGACCTGCAATGGATTCTAAAAATGATGATAAATCAAAATTACTTTCTAAAGATGAATCAACGTCAAAGATGTTCGTAAAGATAACATCTCATAAAAATGCTGATGAAGTTGAAGCTGGCGAACTTTCTATTTATGGCATTTCTAGTGATAGTGGTTCTCGCGATTGTATAGTAGAAGTAGATTGGAATAATGAAAAACCGTCTCAAATAGTAACTCCAACAGGCCCTGGTGGGCCTAGTGATTTCTCAACATGGAAATTTACTTATACAAAAGAATATCATGAAATAGAAGAAGGACCAAACGAACTAACATCAAAATTAACCTGCGTAAATCCTACTCCATCTACTAAGTGGTATAGTGTTACATTAACAGGGCTGCCTCCACCATTCCCCCGACCGTTACCTGTTCCTTAAAAATTTTTTATTTTTATTACTTTTAATATCTAGCGATGAAAAAGATATAAGGCTTTTTTTCTGTTTTAAACACATTAACTATTGAATTTAAAATACTTCTTTTCTGATACTAGTACTAGTACTATTTCTAAACAAGAAATAATTTTAATTTTTACTATTTTCATTATTGCATTTATCATTAGATTCTATGAACTTGGTGAATTAGGTTTCAATAACGATGAAGCGATTTATGCCGGACAAGCTGCATCACTTGCAAATTATAGTGAATATCAAAACCAATTCTCCATTTTTAGAGCTCATCCTTTATTGTTGCAATTCATGATTTCTATTTCTTTTTATATTTTTGGGATAAGTGAATTCACTGCTAGGATTATTCCAGTACTTTTGAGTTGTGGCATAATTTTAATATCTTATTTTATTGCTAAATATCTGTATAACAGACAAACTGCGATACTATCTTCAATTATTCTTAGTTTTTTACCATATCATGTCATAATCTCAAAACAAGTTCTTGTGGATGTTTCAATGTCTTTTTTCTTTACTCTTGATCTTTTACTGATTATATCATACTATAGAAGGTCTACTAATTTACTTCTTTATGGAATAGGCATTACTACGGGTCTCTGCTTTCTTTCTAAGGAAATTGGAGTCATTTCTTTTATTATTTCAACAATAAGTATTATTATGATAGATAAAAAAATAAAAATTAAAAATATTCTTGTTGTTATAATGTCTTTTATTTTTGTAACTTCGCCTTATTGGATTTCTTTTTTAACTTTAGAAGAGGCACGTGAATCAGTATTAGAGTATATAGATTGGCAAGGTTCTCGACCTGCAAATCATGATAGTCTTTATTATTTTGATATATTGTTCACTGATATTTTGGGTTATGTACTATCTTTACTAGTTGTAATTGCCTATCTATATATTATATTTAATAAAAGAAATTGGAATTTTAGAAATATTATGATTCCTTTTCTTTGGATTCTTCTTCCCTTAATTTTTTATCAAATGATTTCAGTAAAAGGTTATCATTTCCCTTTTTCGCTAACTCCTTTTCTTGTCATCCTTGGCATTTCAATTTTGTCAACTCCATGGATTAAAAAAATGTCAAGAAACTATATTTTGTTAATTAGTATAATTCCGTTGATATTAATTTCAAATAAATATGTGATATACGAATATTTTTTATTAATTCCCTACAATCCTGTTTTAGGGTCAGAATCAGTTTCTTATATGAAAGATGCCGCACTTTGGATTAAGGAAAACACTTCAAAGGATTCTACTATTCTTACTCTTTATACTCATATGTCAAATATAATAAAATTTTATGCACAAAGAGATTCAATAGCAATACAAGCAAACAATAATCCTTCATATCAAAAAATAGAAAATATAGATATGTCAATTCTGGCTAAAAAAATAAACTATATTGTTTATGAAAAAATTCAAATTAACAATGGAAAGTTTTTAGAAGATAAAGCATTAGAACTAGAAGATTATGTCAAAAAACATGAAGGTATACCTATATATGTAAAATACCAAAACAACAGTAACATAGAAAATACGAAAACTTTATCTGATCCAGCAATAATAGTTTATGCGTTTAAATAAGTGTATGTATTTTACATCTAGATTTGATAAAAAATAAAGAGTTAAATGAAATTTAAAATGAGATTCGAACCACTTTTTTTGTTGCTATTGGTTTTTATCTTCTTTTCATCTAATGGTATTATTTTTGTAATTAAGACAGCCTATTCTCTAAATAATAGTTATTCATATGAAAAAAATAAAACTCCTATTGAAAATGTGATTATCATTTCTCAAGGACGAAGAAGCTTTGATAATTATTTTGGAACTTTTGAGGGAGTAAATGGTTTCCCTAAAAATTTGACAATCCCAATAAATCCATTTGATTTTATGCCATCATTTCAGAATTTTTCAATATCATTGAGTTTTCACAGTAATACTACTGATTTCGCACAAGATGGTTTTCTTATAAATAAAGGAGGAATTGGAAAAGAAACACCTGGAAATAATTTAAATTTTGGCATATGGCTAGATGAAAAACAACATATTATAGGTGGTTTTGAAACAAAGGAAGGGAATGATTTTTTTGTAGCATCAAAAAAAAGATATGCTGATGATAAGTGGCATAATGTATTATTAACATATGGTAACTCTACGTTAAAACTAATTATCGATAACAAATCAGAATCAGAGCTAAATACTTCACGAGCACTACCTGATGATAATAAATTACCATTTATTAGATTAGGAGCAAATTTTTTAAAGGAAAATAGTTTTTTTACTGGGACCATTGATAACGTTTATCTCTGGAATAGATCATTAAATGCAAATGAGATTTCTTCATTACTTACCAGTAAAGATATTCCTGATAGATCTATTGCAAATATTGGAATAGATAATATTATACATTCTGATAAGAATAAAGATTCTTCTTTAAATTTTAATGGTAGAAATTATTTTGATTTGAAAATAGCATCTAATGTTTCTAAGGGTTTGGTAAAACCATTTCATTTGGAAGTTACCAAAACACCTAATTTAAAATATGGACCAGGTGTGTATGAAAAATCCTACAATTACGGTTTTATGGATGGATTTATTTTTGCTCAAAATGGTAAAGAGTTAAAATCAAATGATACCTTGAAATCTGATAATACGACTATTGTAATGGGATATTATAATAGTAGTGAAATTGGTCCATATTGGTATCTGGCATCAAAATTTGTACTAGCAGATAATTTTTTTAGTCCTTCTCCTCAAACCGATTTAACAAATAACCTTCATTTATTAACTTCAGAAGAAGGTAATTTTAAAAAATATGTACCTTCAAATGGTTTATCTATTAATTCAACAATATTAGATCTATTAGAAAAGAAACAAATAACGTGGAAAGTTTATGTTGAAAACTATGATACTTCTTTAAATTATACAAATAATAGGGAATCGTCTAAGCGTTACCTAGTTTCAAATCCTATTCTTGGAATTCCTAGATTTGTAGATAATGTGACCTTAAACTCTAAGATACAAGATTTAACTAACTATTTTCATGATCTTAAAAATAATTTACCAAGTGTCTCTTATATTATTTTGCCAAATAGTCAAGAAAGTAGTCCTAAAGATATCTTGGAAGGCCAAGAATCAGTTATTTCATTAATTATTTCATTAATGAAAAGTAAATATTGGAAGAATAGTCTTTTTATTTTAACTTATAGTGGTTCTGGTGGTTGGTATGACCATGTTCCTCCACCGCAAAATTCAGAATATGAACTTGGTTTTAGGGTTCCAACACTTTTTATTTCACCTTACTCACATGAAGGTAAAGTAGATTCTACTTTTTATGATACTTTGTCTATTTTAAAATTCATTGAATATAATTTTAGCCTTGAATCTATTAATGCTAGAGATTTATCATCTAATAATATTTTAAATGCATTTAATTTTGACAAACAAACGAAAAATTCGAGTGAGATTGTAGCAAATTTATTAGAAGAATATCAGTCGAATATTACAAATACAACAGTTTTTAAAATAGAAAATATTCACTTTATATTTAATATTTATTTATCCATTTTGATAGGTGTTATCTTGTCTTTTTTGTTTTTGTTAATTATTATAAAAAATGGTTTAATCAAAATATGATATTGAATATACGATTGTGAGAGATTTTTGTCTGTATTCCTTAATTCATACAGTCTAAGTAGTTATAAGATAGTTATAAAAATTAATAATTTAAAAAGAAATTATAGTGGATGTTTTGAATAAAACCTTATGAAGTATATAAAATTATAAAACTTTAGTTTGCGTTTAAAATAAAGAAATATTATATTGATTTATATCTTTTTAAGTTCAGTATTACTCAATCCACAAACAATGCACTTAAAAATTGTAAATTTATCTTTATCATTTGCTTCCATTTTTCCTCCACAACAAGGACAATTCATATTTATAAAATGTAATATAGATATAAAAATTGTTTGGGTAACTACATAGTATTTAGATTATTTATTCTATATATTTTTAATAAAATATTAAAATATTAAAAACTATTCATTGTCATTCTAATTTCTTAAATTCTTTAATTGCTTCAGTTTCGAAATTAAGGGCTTTTGATAGAAGGTCCTCTGATAATTTATTTTCAGTATTATTGCCTGTCAAAATGTAGTTTTTATAATGTATATGGCTGTCAATTTCATTTTTAAGTGAATTTATATAGTTATTAAGTACAGGTTTGTACTCATTTTGTATATTATATTCATAAGCTACTGATATTATTTTCTCTAGGTTGCTAATATATTCATTAGTTTTATTTACTATTGTCATATTGTTATTTACTGATTCTTTTCCTTTATACGATTCATACTGATAGAATTCATTAGAAACTTTATTGACATTATCAAATAGATTTATAATAAATTCTTTTGATGTATCTGATATCTGCTCATTGTTTAATTCTTGTTCATGAAAAAGAGCATTAGCATTATTAAAAATACCTACTATTAAAGTTAAAACAAGAGACAAAATTAATATAATATTTATTTCACAAAGACTTTTTTTCATTTAATTTAAATTAAGATTCTACTATATAATAGTTAACAAAAGTTCATAATTAAAATTGCAGTATCTAAAAATTTTTTATAATTAGTTCATTATGATTTTTTCTTTTTTCTGAATTACTATTGATTGATCGGAGTGCTTTTAATGGTATAATATTTTCTTTAAATGGAGAGTATAAATCTCGTATAAAAATAGTATCTGAATTGCTTAATATTATTTTACATTTTCTTTTATCTAATTCATTAAAAAAATTAGCTAATCTTTTTTGTTGATTAGTATCAAATCCAAAAACAGTATAATTTGTAAAATTTGATGTCTCATTTAAAGGATGGTATGGAGGATCAATATAGATAAAATCATCTTCTTTAACCTTTGTAATTATATTTTGGTAATCATAGTTTTCTATAGTTGTATTTATGGAATTTAAAATTTTGTTTACTTCAGCTAAATTTTCAATATCGCAAATTTTTGGATTATTATATCTTCCAAAGGGAACATTAAAGAGGCCTTTTTTATTCACTCGGTATAAACCATTATAACAAGTTTTGTTTAAGGTAATAAATCTCGCAGCTTTTTTAATACTATTGAATTTAAAATTCTGATTTCGTAATTTATAATAAAAATGTTGTGGATCTTGCAAATATTCTTTTTCATTTTGTTTTAATTGATTAATTAACTCAGTTAAGGAACATTTTATAACTCTATATGCATTTATTAATTCTACATTAATATCAGATAGTTGTATGGAAGAGTTCTTATCAAATTTGCCTATATTTATAAGATAAAAGAATAATGCACCACTTCCTACAAATGGTTCAAAATAATTATTAAAGTAGTTAGGAAGAAAACATTTTATTTGTGTAATTAGACGAGATTTTCCTCCAGCCCATTTAATAAATGGATGACAATTTCTAGATATATTTTTAGTAAAAGGAATATTAGGTGTAGGAGAATTTTCAAATATTCCTATCATAATTCTTTAGTTCATTTACAAATATTATAAAAGTTTCTTCTTTTTAAACGAGATAAAAATATTACAAAAGATAATGGATTATTTATTAATTATTGGTTATCGTTATTTATAAATTGTCTATATTTTATTACATTAAAATGCTTTTTTTTTGGTATCTTATTATCTTAAAAATTCGAAGTATAATTGATTAATATTGGCTCTTTATCTGAATTTTCTATTGGTTTATAGGTTTCTAAACATCATACTCAATGTGCGGGCCAATTAGCATTTTATCCAGGAATAATATATACTTTCTTGTTGTATAAATTTATTTTCTATAACTCATATTATTAATTATTTGGAAATATCTTTTATTTTTCTATTCTCAATTATAATATTAGTATTGAGAATTTCAACTTTAAGTATTACAACACTTCTATTTTTTATTATTAAATAACATAATTTGCATTAAACAACATTATAAAAGAGAATAGATATCTACGTTTGTTGTTATAAGAATTTTTCAAATATAGGATTGTTTATTAAAATTAACTTTATAATCTTTTTTTCTAATAAAAAAGAGATTAGGATACTGTTACACTACCCATCATGAATAGGTGTAAAGAACAGTAGGTCCTGCTATAATAAATATCGTTTATTGTACAAATGCTAATGTGGCATTAGTAGACCATTGTGAAGCATTTTGACCTGACATTGTATCGTTAACTGAACCTTCAGGAGTAATTGCACCTTCTTGAGCAAATGCTAATGTGGCATTAGTAGACCATTGTGAAGCATTTTGACCTGACATTGTATCGTTAACTGAACCTTCAGGAGTAATTGCACCTTCTTGAGCAAATGCTAATGTTGCATTAGAGGTTGTAGTATTTCCAATGTCTATAGTTTCATTGACTAAATCTTCTGTTTGGAAACCTTCTTGAGCAAATGCTAATGTGGCATTAGTAGACCATTGTGAAGCATTTTGACCTGACATTGTATCGTTAACTGAACCTTCAGGAGTAATTGCACCTTCTTGAGCAAATGCATAATGATTTCCAGGATGAGCTCCTAAAATTGTAGTAAATAAGGCCGTGACCGTTACAAATAATAATATGTTTTTCATGTGATTTGCGATGTATTAAAGAAGACATATCTTATAAAAGTTTCTTATAGTAAATTATAATGGAATATGTCATAAAAGAGTTAAGATCCTGATTGTGTTATTAATAGCCAATCGTTAATGCTGTTATTAAAGAATATTATTTAGTATAGTAATTATAATCATTAGTATTGAAAAGAATATTAGAATAAACAGATAATCTTTTCAGTGATTTAATTTTTTCTTCTGTTTCTATTTCTGATCCATTTATTGCTTCACTCAAATATTTTATCGAATTATCATAAGTATTTCTGGCTATGGGATATGGTACTCCGTCTTTTCCGCCATGAGCATAATTATATTTGACTGGATCATTCCATGATGCTCTAGTTCCATAAATAATTTCTGCTATTAGTGATAAAGCCCTTATTGTTGAGGGACCAATTCCTTCTTGTGATATTATATCTTCATAGTTTTTAGGTTTAATATCATATAATTCATCCATTATTTTCCAATTAATTCTACGAGACATCTCATATTTCTCAATCTTTATATTTGTAGTTTCAAAAAACCCATTACTACCAGAAGGTAATTTATTATTATACAACCACTTATCTAAATTTTGAGATGAATTTGTTTCCATGATTTTATAAATAGAAGATTTTATTGATTCCGGTCCTTCTTTTATTATATCCACACATGTTTTACGATTTTCTTCGGATTGCCTAGAAGTCATATCTAGACAAAGAGAAACTCTTTCATCGCTTATAATCCCTTTATGAGGTTCGATAATATAATTTCGCAAGTTATTAGATATCCAATGATATCGTCTGGCCATTTTATTTATTTTATTTAATCCTTGTTGAATAATTGTCCAATGACCATAGTCATCAAAAAGAATAAAATGATGATACAAGTTGAATCCATCTTGAATAGCAGCACTGTCTACTTTTGCAGACATTTTACTGGCATATACTAGTTCATTAATTTTATTTGTTGATAAATTATGGTTTTGTTCAGCAAGTTTTGGTATCTCATATTTTGGCTTTGTAGAATTTCTTCCTTTACCACCTGAAAGAGAGATTCCATGAGTATCATAACGTATTGATTGTTTTAAAACACCAGTAACCACTGTCGTTAAACCAGATGAGTGCCAGTCAAATCCTAGTACGCATCCAAATGCTTGAAACCATAGAGGATCCGATATTCGATTAAAAAATTCTTTTGAACCTTCTTCTTCTATAATCATTTTACTAATTGCTGCAGAAAGTTTTATCATTCTCTTGACCAAATAAGAAGGAGCATGACCGCCATGTAATGGAAGATTTATGATTCCTCTTTTCAATGATATATCCTTTATGCAATCTAAAGTATTATTTTTTGTGTTTGTTACAAATTCTTAAATTTATTATAAAATAAATGAAGTTGTTATTAATAAATAGTAATGGAAAGAAAAAAAATTTTTATAACAAGAAAAATTAGCCCCTCCGGAATAAAATTACTAAAGAAGTACTATGATGTTATACTAAATGATACAATAGAATCTCCTACCAAAAACCTTATGTTAAAAAAAGTTAAGGATGTAGAAGGAATTCTTTGCACTTTATCTGAAAAAATTGACTCTGATATAATGGATGCTGCTGGTAAAAATTTAAAGGTAATTAGTACTTTTAGTACTGGATTTGATCATATTGACATCGATGAGGCTAGTAAAAGAGGAATTTATGTTACAAATACTGGGAATATTTTATCAGATGCTACAGCTGATCTGACTTTTTCATTGATTCTTGGATTATCACGTAAAGTTGTAGAAGGTCATTCCTTTATAATCAATAAAAAGTGGAAAAATGGTTGGACACCCAATCTATTTCTGGGAAGTAATGTATATGGATCTACGTTGGGAATTCTTGGATTAGGTAATATAGGATCTGCTGTTGCTAAACGTGCAAAAGGATTCAAGATGAAAGTTATTTATAATAATAGACACCAATTATCAAAATCAATAGAAAAAAAATTACATGTAACATTTGTAAATTTTAATGAATTACTTGAAAAAAGTGATTTTTTATCTATTCATATCAGCTATGATAAATATAATTTCCATTTAATCGATACTAGACAACTAAAAAAAATGAAAAAGACATCATTTCTAATTAATACTTCAAGAGGAAATATAATTAATGAAAATTCTTTAATCAAAGGATTGCAAAATAAATGGATTGCTGGTACAGGGTTAGATGTTTTTGAAAAAGAACCATTACCAAATAAAAGTAAATTATTAAAATTAAAAAATGTTATTCTTTTACCCCATATTGGTAGCGCAACTGTTCAAACCAGAAATAAAATGTCTAAAGTAGCAGCCATCAATTTGCATAATATACTTTCAAACAAAAAGCCATTATATCTAGTTAATAAAAACTTAAATCTTTAATAAGAAAAATTGACAAGTTTTAGTGATCATCTTTTAAACGTTGAAGATAAATATCTTCATAATCTTCCTTTGAACCTTTTATACAATTAGTAGATACCATTTTAATATTTTCTACTTTTAAATTTCCTTTTGGCAGAGAATTATTTTGTTGTAACTTTTTTATTTTATATTTTATCGGTTCCAAATGTTCAATACAGGAGACTCCGATAAGATCTTCTTCATTTGATATAACCGATAATATATATGAAGGTGGAAGATTGCATTGGGTATTTTGATATGAGAAAGAACATGTAGTTGGTAGAGTCAATAACATATAATTGGTAAAACAATCTTATTTATTCTAACCTAATTTGTCAAGACAAATTAATGACTTTCGTTAGTTATTATTATCCAAAAATGTGCCTCTATAATATTTAAAGAAGTTTATAAACGAGTATATCAATTACAATAAAATAATATGGGGAGTAGAAAAAGGCGCACAGTTAAACCTCAAAGAAAAACTAGAAGTGTTGAAGGTCGCTGTCCAAAATGTACTACAATTGTAAGATTCAATGTTTCTGGTCCTGTTGGTGATGAAATATATGAATGTAAAGGATGCATGTCAAAGTATCATATAGATGAATTATAATTATATGAGAGTATTGATTAATTAACTTTCGAATATTCCTTAGCACTATTATGATTTTCATATAGTGAAAACTTATTATATTTTATTAGATATGTTCGATTATTCTACATATGGATAAAAAAATAGAATACTCTGGTTCCGTTTATTTATATAGTAGTGGTATGCCTGTGGAACTTATTGATATAGCAAAATCTAAATTAATTAAAGATCATGGTGTTTTGTTAGATGATATCGTTTTAATCGAAGTTCCAGAAGGTGTCCCAGAGGGATCAATAATGATAACGATTTGGCCTCACTACCTTTCAGTTGCAAAAGTAAAAAGAGTAAGACATGGTTCCATTTATGCTCCGCAATTATTTAACATTGAATTATGAATTAGAAAATTTTGGATATTTGTAGTTAAAAATTAATGTCTCTTTATTTAATTATATATGTGATTATTTCTTTTTTCTGTAAACGTGATCGACATTCTGATTGTCCCATAGAACTTCCTGTAGGTGATGTGTGTGGACCTGATCATGATTGTTCTTTTGATATAAAATTAACACAATGTGAGTGCTCATGCCATAGGTAGATTAAGATAAGATTCAGAATTTTTGTAAATGCCTTAATAGTAAAAACTATATGCCAAAACAATGATATATAAATATGCAAAAAATTAACAATGTTTGTTCTTTTTGTAATTCTATGATTTCTCAAGGACAGAGTATTTGTAAAGATTGTATAAAATTATATGATATCCAAATCGGTAATTATGAATCTGATGGATGTGGTTGCAACAAATAGGATAAATTTATTAATTTTTTTATATTAGGGTCAGAAATTGGTATCACAAATCATTAGTTATTTTCTTCATACAGCCACCACTTCATCATTCCCATTGTTTTTATTCTATCCCGATACTTTCTATCAGATTTATAGATTTATTTTTAGTATCATCATTTATTTTTACCATAACTATGCCCTCTAGAGGTTGACCATAAAAAACAATTGAGTCTAGAGGAGCAAGAGCAAAGACTGGTAATGCAAGGAGATCTTCTTCACCTTCGATAAAAATAATAGCCTGTTCTTCTTCAAATAATATTTTTTTTATTATTAAATAGGCTTCCTTTGATATTGTTCCTTTTGTATTTTTACATTGGTATTGATTATAAATATGATTTTTTGATGAAAACGTATTCTTTAGGTTTAAAATTTCCGATTCCGATCTTTTTATTCTTCTTTCCATTCCGTCTATTATCGCTAAATTTGGCATTAGACCAAAAGAAAGAATTTTTTCTGTTGTAGCATCTCCTACTGTAATTATCATTTTAGATTCTTTTATCAAACAAAAAATTTTATCTTTGGAGATTTCTTCTTGTTTGATTAATAAGCCAAATGGTTTTTTTAAAATGTTAACATGCTCATCTTTAAGAGGCATTTTCTGCTGGCTTTAAATTATTTTGTTCAGAATTTTCTTTTTTATTTTCAGATTGTTCTTGTTCTTGCATTTCTAAAGCTAAAACACTACATCTACCAGCAACTAGTTTTGCAATCTTTAGGAAAGCTTTGGTTTGTCCAGCTTCTGGATCAGATATAATAATAGGTTTTCCTGTTTCACTTCCATGCATTATTTGTGGATTTAAAGGTATGTCTCCTATATATGGGATATTAAATTGTTCACTTATTTTTTGTCCTGCACCATTTCCAAAAATATGAATCTCTTCATTGCAATTAGGACATTGTAAATAACTCATATTTTCTATTACTCCTATTATTGGTACATTTAATTTGTTAAACATCCCTATTGATTTGACTGCTACATTCATTGCAACGTCTTGAGGTGTAGTAACCACTAGTATTCCAGTAATTGGAATTGTCTGAGCAATTGTTAATGGGGCATCGCCTGTGCCTGGAGGTAAATCAATGATCAGATAATCAAGTTCTCCCCAATTTACATCTGTTAAAAATTGTTTAATAATTCCAGAAATTATCGGTCCTCTGTAAATGCCTGCTTGTTGGGATTGTTCATAAAAAAAACCCATTGAAATAATTTTTACCCCTTCAGATATTGGAGGCTGAATTTTATTTTCTAATACCTGAGGAGAGTCTTTCAATCCTAGCATTAATGGTACGCTTGGACCATAAATATCAGCATCTAAAAGACCGACTTTCGCTCCTGTTTTGGCAAGAGATAGTGCCAGATTAACAGAAACTGTGGTTTTTCCAACACCTCCTTTTCCACTTGCAACTGCAATGATATTCTTTACTCCAGGTAGGAGCTCATCTAAAGATATAGACCTTCCTTCCATCACTTTTGCAGTAACCTTTAGATCTAAATCCTTAATACCTAAATTTGAAATTGTGTTTCTTACATCTTGTTCTATTTCACTGTTAAAAGGACACGCAGGAGTCGTTAGTTCTAATGTAAAGGATATTTTATCATTATTAATAGCCATATCTTTTATCATACCCATAGAAACAATATCTTTATGTAATTCCGGATCTACTACTTTTTTTAAAGAAGATAGTACTTGATCAACCGTAACCATCAAGAAAAGCTGCTCTTTAGCAATATTTAAATATTCATTTTATCCTTAAATAGTATAATACGTTAATATTTAATTTATCAATTTAATACTTTGTATCTTTATTCTTAGCTAAACAAAAGGTTCATAAATTGATATATTATATCCTATCTCGTCCAACATGTTTAATATAGCTTCTATGACTGATATTGTTAGAATTCCTCCAAGCAGACTTACAAATTCATTAAGAAATACTGCAATTGGAATTCTTAAAGAAAAATATGAAAGTATGATCAGTTCTGAGTTGGGTTATGTTATAATGATAATTGATGCTAATGTTGATTCAATTGGTAAATTAGTTACAGGAGATGGGGCAACTTATCATAAAGTCACTTTTAAAGCATTGACTTTTTTTCCAAAAATTCAAGAAATAGTAGAGGGAGAAATCATAGAAATTACAGATTTTGGGGCATTTGTACGCATAGGACCAACAGATGCTCTTTTGCATCTTTCCCAAATTACTGATGATTACTTAAAAAGTGATATTAAACAGGGATTAATAATTGCAAATCAGTCGTCCCGTTCCTTAAGAATTGGTTCTAAAATGAGGGCAAGAATTACTGCTGTAAGTCTCGGTAAAGGATCCTCTATGGGAAAGATAGGAATTACTTGTAGACAACCATTTTTGGGCTCGTTTGATTGGATCAAAGAAGAAATAGAAAAATCCAAACAACCACCACAACAAAAGGAGAAAAAAGGAGGAGGAACAAAGTAGTTCATGCCTAGAGAATTAGCGTGTAAAAAATGTAAAGCTATTACCGTAGGTAAAGTTTGTCCAGTTTGTAATTCTACCGACCTTTCTAGTGACTGGTCTGGAATAGTAATTGTTTTTGATCCCAATACTTCTCTTATTGCAAAAACTCTGGAAATTACAGTACCACATAAATATGCACTTAAAGTCTCGTAATGAAAAAACTTTCTGATCAGTTCAATTTAAGGAGTTCACTTTTAAATTTTTTACAAGAAGATATAGGAATCGAAGATATTACTAGTAATAATCTTGACAATTTTAACAAACCAGTCAAGGCTGATATTATATACAAATCAGATTTTATTGGCATTTTATGTGGTATTGAAGAAATAGAAATGTTGTTTGATATTTGTAATTGTAATTCAAAATATATAAAATCAGATGGGATGAGTATTTCATCCAAAGAAAAAATTATGGAAATTAATGGAAAAGCAAAAGACGTATTGAAAGCTGAGAGAGTTGCTCTAAATTTGCTTATGAGAATGAGTGGTATTGCTACTTTAACAAGAAAGTTTGTGGATCTAGTCAATCAAATAGACCAATCAATTTCTATAGCATCAACAAGAAAAACTGTTCCAGGATTACGACTCTTGGATAAAAAAGCCGTTGTAATAGGAGGTGGTATAAGTCACAGAATTAGACTAGATGATATGGTTATGATAAAAGATAATCATATTGTTGTAGATAAATCCATAAGAAAAATAATATCATCAATTAGAGAAAGAATAGGATTCTCCAAAAAGATAGAATGTGAAGTCAAAAATGAATATGAAGCTATAGAAGCTATAGAATCTGGTGCAAATATTATAATGCTAGATAATTTTTCCATATTAGATGCTAAAAAAACAATTTTAAAGATTATAGAATTAGGTTTGAGAGATCAAGTTAAAATTGAAATATCAGGAGGAATAAATTTACAAAATGTAATTGATTATGCAAAATTAAAACCAGATATTATTTCAATTGGGTATTTGACACATTCAGCTCCATCATTAGATTTTAGCTTAAAGATAAGAAATGATTAATTAACAATAAAAATAAAAAAATTAGATTTTTACCTTCTTCGTCCGCCACGTTCAGGCTTTTTTTGTCCAGGTGAAATTCTTTTCTCAAATCTCTTAATGTAATTCTCTTTATTACGTACTTTAGAAATAGGACTAGCTCTTTCCTTGGCTTGAACCTTTGGCGTTTGACCCTTTACTTTTCCTGCTTTAGTAAGCGATCCATGAGTTGGCATATTTTTATAGTCAAGATGTGTCTAATAAATTTGTTGCAATTTTTAAAGAGGCAATCTATGTCTACAATACAGATATGTTAGGCAAAGGTGTCCTAAATAGTACTAATTTAAATCTTGTTTTATCTTAATATAGTTTAAATAGCAAATGAGATTATCAAACGACGAATATATCAAAGAAATTATTTCTTTAAAAAAGCAACAAGATGCCATTATTTTAGCACATAATTATCAATTACCGGAGATTCAAGACGTAGCTGATTTTATTGGCGATTCATTAGCTCTTTCAAGAAAGGCAGAAAAGACTAATGCTAAAAGTATTATTTTTTGTGGTGTTCATTTTATGGCAGAAACTGCTTCTATTATTTGTCCAGATAAAAATGTATTAATACCAGATCCGACTGCCGGTTGTTCTCTTGCTTCTTCTATAAATCCTACTGAATTAACAAATTGGAAGAAGGATCATCCCGATGCTCTAGTTGTTAGTTATGTTAATACTTCTGCCGAAATTAAAGCATTATCAGACTATTGTTGTACATCCTCTAATGCTGTAAAAATAGTAAATAGTATATCACCAGATATCTCTATTCTCTTTCTTCCTGATATGTTCTTGGGTTCATATGTAGCAGAAGTTACAAAAAGAAAGAACATGTTCATCTGGCCAGGAGAATGTCATGTACATGCCGGTATCCGTGCAGAAGATATTAACAAGATGATGAAAGAGTATACAAATTCAGAATTTTTGGTCCATCCAGAATGCAGTTGTACATCCTCAACTATGTATCATATGGCTAAAGGTGATTTAGTAAATGAAGGTCATATTTTATCTACTGAAGGTATGATGCAACAAGCTAAAAATTCAACTAAAAGCGATTTTATTGTAGCTACAGAAACAGGAATATTATATAGAATGCAAAAAGAAAATCCGACAAAAAATTTTATTCCCATTAAAAAAGATGCAGTATGTCAATACATGAAAAAAATTACTATTGATAAAGTTTACAATTCTTTAGTAAATAATGTATACCAAGTTAAAGTTCCACAGGCCATTTCTAATAAGGCTAGATCTGCAATAAATAGAATGTTATCACTTGGTTAATACTTTTTATATATTTGATTCCTATAAAGAAAAACAAAAAAAATTTATTAATTATGACCTTCGATAAGTACTTTTGTTATACAAAAAGAGAGTATCATTGTAATTACGAGATCTTTAAATTTTTTGACTACAAAAATAATCCAGAATTTCTTTTAGGAAACTATTTTAACTGATAATTGAAGATCTTTATTAACCATTTATGAAAAAGAATATATCAATAATAGGTTGTGGTGCTATAGGAAGTGAACTTGCGCTTTCTGTAGATAGTACGATGAAAGAAAATATAACTATTTTATCTTTACTCGATATTAGACTCGAGAATGCTGAAATTCTCAAGTCAAAATTATCAAATAATAATCCTATAATCTTTAACGATTTCTCTGAATACATCAAGTCTGCCAATTTCAAAGATATAGATCTAGTAGTCGAAGCTGCTTCCCAAAATGCTCTCACAAGTTATCTAAATCCAATTATTTTAGTAAAAAAAGATGTACTAGTTATGAGTGTAGGTGCTTTTGCTAATCCTGAGTTCTTTTCTCAAGTAATAAAAAATGTAGAAAAAAATAATATCAATCTGTATCTTCCATCAGGAGCTATTGCTGGTATTGATGCTATTAAGAGTGTAAGAAGTTCAATAAGCTATGTTACCCTTACCACTACAAAGAATCCAAATTCTCTTAAAGATTCTCCTTTCTTTAAAAAAACTAATTTAACCGTAGATTCTATTAAAAAAAGGACTTTGATTTTTGAAGGATCGGCTATTGAGGCAGTTCAAAATTTTCCAGCTAATGTAAATGTTGCAGCATTGTTAGGTCTTGCTGGTATAGGCATTGAAAAAACAAAGGTTAATGTAATTGCGGATCCGACTCTTCGCATCAATAAGCATGAAATTAAAGTTATAGGAAAATTTGGAGAATTGATAGTAAGAGTAAAAAATATTCCTAGTCCTACTAATCCAAAGACAAGCTATCTAGCAATATTATCTGTCATTGAATCTCTTCGCTCAATTACTACAAAAGGAGTAAAATATGGTACCTAAAAATTATTTAACAAATAATACAGTGAAATTGCCTTATATTTATTATCTTATTGTCTCAATAGCAAAAATTTGAAAATTTAAAAGTTAACGAGAATGATAAATAATATAATCGCAATAGTTGTAATTTCTTTTATTATTGTAGGTTCATTATGGGGGATTGGTAATCTAATGAATCCTCAAAAAGACAATAAGATTAATTCTGAGGGTATTTTATTATTTGCTGAAAATAATTTTTTTAATAAAACAAATCCTACACTTTATATTAATAGTAATTTTCCTCAAAAAATTACTATTGCAAATGAAGATTTTGTCAGACATGATTTTATTATTGATGAATTAAATATTAATACAGGCTATCTTTATTCTACTCAACATTTTACCACAGCTATTGCTTCACGAGAAGCAGGAATATTCGAATATTATTGTTCATTGCATCCATCTATTATGCGCGGAAAATTAATAATTTCTTAGACTTTACAATTTTCTTTTTTTATATAATCGGTTTAGATTCTTATTAGAAAAAGTTAATTCTAAGGAATTGGTAATATGATCCCTCATGTTTAATTCTGACTCAGGAAAAAATAGCCAAAATAAAAAAAAGTTCCAAAAAATTAATTTGGGAATACGACAAACAGTACTTGAACGAGCGCGCTATCGATGTCAAGGTTGTTCTATTAAATTCAATACAAAAGATACTCCCTTTTTCTCACATATTAATGGCTCATTAAAAGATAATCGTCCTGCTAATCTTAAAGCACTTTGCAAAGAGTGTTATACTAAAACGGGAGAACATAAAATAAAAGACAATATAATAGGAAAAATTCGATCTCTTATTAGACGTGTAATATAACAAATCTTTATTTATTCATTCTTTCTTAAATGTTCTTCATTGTCTACTCTTTTGACTTGAGAAATAATTCTTTATGTTCTTCACAACAAAAGTGTTCAATTTTGAGAACCCCTCGATTAGAATCTCCTTCAATATGAGGCCATCCTAAATCAAAGAATTTTTCTCCACAATAAGCGCAAATCTTAAAGTCCATTTATAATAATATTTCAAAATAGAATAAATTCTTTTTTTGATAACTAATATATTCATTGTATATGTTATTTAATTATGCCTATAATACTTCAATTAATTTGTGATCAATGTAAGAAAGTAGTTTTAGAGAAAAGAGGCGAAGATAATCTCAACCTTGAGAGATTTCCAATTACCAATGAAGAGACAGAATTATTAAATAAAGAACATAGAGGACATGAATGCCATATAGAAGCCATAGAGAAAATCGACTAAATTATTTATTTTTAAAGAAATTATTCACTTAATTTTATTTATATTAAAAAAGAAAGTAATTCTGAAATCTTTATTATATTATCTTTTCTCTTAAACTTTTTATTATAGATTTTTTTGAAGAAAAATGAAAGAGAATGTTATAGAGGAAACTTTAAATTCCATGTTTTCTCCCATAGTCCAATGTCTAAAGGTATAACAATAACCTCAACAATATTAAGCATGTTTCTATTGACACTCTTGACAATTGGCCTCATCCAAATTAACGAATTCTCCGTTTTTGCTCAAGAAAGTGAAATTGAAACAGTTAATGCTACTGGCACTCAACAGAGTGGTGCTCAAGCAGGTAATGCTACTGGCACTCAACAGAGTGGTGCTCAAGCAGGTAATGCTACTGGCACTCAACAGAGTGGTGCTCAAGCAGGTAATGCTACTAGTAGTGCAGCAGCTACACAAGAAAAGCCTGATGCTGCTACAATTTCTATAGGTAAATCTTTTGCTCAACAAGGAACATTGACATCTAAACAAGATCCATTACTAGGACACGAAGCTCATCAAATAGCAATAATTTTACCTCCTAGAGATGATAATGCAATATATCAAGGTACATTAACATTTACTTCTAGTAAACCAACCGAGGTTGTAATATTACAAAACTTTGCAAATCAAACTGCTGTTGATCCATCTTATGGTGGTGTTGCGACTGCTCCATTAGGGAAGGGTACAGTTGCCATCAGTCTTTTAACTCCACAATTTGGGCCTATTGCTTCTGCTTCTATTCCATTCGCTGGTAATGCTCTTGCATTACACAATATAGAAGGAGAGCCCTTTGCTGCTACTTATACAGTTAGTGGTAGTGTAGCTCAAGCTCAAACTTATAATGAAATAAATCCTCCTCCATTGGCAGAAGCTGCTGAAGCTGACGAAGAAGAAGAAGATAACGACGATAAGGGAAATAAGGACAAGAAGGGAGATAAAGACGATAAGGACAAGGATGAAGATGAATAATCCAAACTCTAACCTCTTTTTTATTTAAATTATTAAGTATTTAATGAAGATCCTTATTATTAAACGAATATAAAATTAGATTTTACAAAACAATAACCATAAATAAAAAATATATTTATTTTGTTATTATGAATATTTTCCGAGGTTATTCCTTAAAATAAAGTAAACCGCCTGCCTTTACTATTTTTGCTATTATTTCTGGAAAAGGTTTTATTTTATATTTTTCATTAGTTGTTGAATTCTTAATTGAATTACTATCAAGATCAATTTCTATCTCGTCATTATCAGCGATTTTTTCAATTATATTAGGTTCAATTTCTATAGGTAATAGATATCCTCCATCTACTGCATTTCTATAAAAAATTCTGGCAAATGATGGTGATAATATTGCACGAATACCAACTTGGTGTAATGCTATTGGAGCGTGTTCTCGACTTGAGCCACACCCAAAATTTTTTCCTGTCAATAAAAAATCTCCTTCACGAATTTTTTCTGAAAAATTAGGATCAATTCCTTCCATAGCATGTTTCCCCAATTCTTTGTGATCATGAATTTTTAAATAAGGTCCAGGAATTATCACATCTGTATCTATATTATCTTGGTTATATTTGTGAATTTTTCCTTTTAATGTATTCATGACATTTCATTCCTTGGATCTGTTATTTTTCCAGTTACTGCTGCTGCAGCTACTACTAAAGGAGAAGCCAAATAGGTCTTGGATTCAACATGACCCATTCTGCCTGGGAAATTTCTATTGGTGGTACTTATACAAATTTCATCTTTTGCAAGAACACCCATATGAGCTCCACAACAAGCCCCACAAGTAGGAGGACCAACAACTGCGCCTGCTTCCATAAATATAGTTATCAATCCTTCTTTAATGGCTTTCAAATAAATTGATTGAGCAGCGGGTAAAACTTCTGTTCTAATTTTAACTTTTTTTCCTTTGAGAATCTTTGCAGCCATTCTCAAATCTTCTAATTTTGCTCCAGTACAGGATCCGATATATGCTTTGTTAATTTCTTTACCTTGAATATCTCCTACTGCACAGATATTTTCAGGAGAATAAGGTTTGGCTATAATGGGATCTAAAGATTCGATATTATAGGTAAATGTGGTAGTATATTCTGCTTCTATGTCACCTTTTATCGGTAAAAATTCTCGGTCAGTTCTTGTTTTTAGATATTCCAAAGTAATCTCATCTGGTTCAATAATTCCATTTTTAGCTCCTGCTTCAGTGGTCATATTAGTAAGTGTCAATCTTTCTTCCATAGACATCTTATCGACTACCTCTCCAGAAAATTGCATTGCTTTATAATTTGCACCATCAGTTCCAATATCTCCTATTATTTTTAATATTATATCTTTAGCCATGATGTATTCTGGTTTGTCTCCATGAATTTTAAAAAGAATTGTTTCAGGGACTTTAAACCATATTTTTCCATTCATTAATACATACGCAATATCAGTATGACCTAATCCAACAGCAAGAGCGCCCATTGCACCTGTTGTATTTGTATGAGAATCACCCCCGACATAAATCTCACCAGGCAAAATCAATCCTTCCTCATGAGAAAGAGTATGACAAATTCCGTATTGACCTAAACCATATTTATAATGTTTTTTTATATTGTATTTTTTAGACCAATCAGTTAATAAAGCAATATTGTTGGCTGAAATCCTATCAGAAGAAGGAACAAAATGGTCTTCGCTTATCCACACACGATTAGGATCCCAAATCTGATTTAGTATTTTACCTTTTTTTTCCCATTCTGAAAAAACTTTAATTACACCTGGACCAGAAACATCATGTATCATAACTTTATCGATATTTGCTATGACTACATCATCAGGAGAAACCTTATCTTTCTTAGATGCTCTAGCCAAAATTTTTTCAGTAATATTCATTCCCATTTCTTTATTATCAAATAAAATTTGTCTATTCGCGAATAAAAACTTTATAAAAAAACTAATAATGATCTAGTATTTTATAAAAGAAATATTGATCATATTAAATCCTATTAAAATTAAAACTAAAAGAAAAATATTTGATCTTTTTGATACAATAATATCCTCAAAATTTAAATTTAAAGATAATGATATTTTAGTATTATCAAGTAAATTTGTTTCTATGAGTGAAGGATCCGTATTAGATCTTCAAAAAATTAAACCTAGCAATAAAGCAAAACAAATTGCCAAGAATTATCAAATGGATCCTACTCTTGTTGAAGCAGTAATTAGAGAATCTGATATGATTTTCGGAGGTTTACCAGGATTCTTATTAACAATAAGAAAAGGAATCTTAGCTCCAAATGCAGGAATTGATAAATCCAATGTCCCTTTTAATAATATTATTTGCCTTCCAAATGATCCATTCCTTTCAGCTGAAACCTTACGACTTGAATTTCTAACAAGATTAGGGATACAAGTTGGAATAATTATTTCTGATAGTAGATTAATGCCAACAAGGATAGGAACTACTGGAGTAGCTATTGGTTGCGCAGGGATAGAACCAGTAGAAGATCAAAGAGGTAATAAAGACCTATTTGGAAATGTTCTGAAATATACACTTAAAGCTACTGCAGATTCATTAGCTACAATGGGAACATTTGTAATGGGAGAAAGCAATGAATCAATTCCAGTTGTTGTAATTAGAGGTATAAATATTTCCTTTACCGAAAGAAGGCTTTCTTGGAAAGATTTAGCTATTGATTATGAAACTGATATTTATTTTCGCAGCATACAAAACTTTAATCCTATTCTATAATGATAGCATTATTTTCATAGCATTTTAATATAACTCTGATCTCAAAAATTTCAATAACTAAATGTCTGAATTCCTTACAAGATATCCAAAAAAAATGAATTTTTTAAAAGGATTACAGGAATCTATTAAATCTGAAGATATACAATTTGATCACCTTAGTCTATTGGTTAAGGTAAAGAAAGACGAACTTATTAGAACTCTTATTTTAGAAGGTTTCACGAAGGTAAAGTTTGAAAATAAAAAACCTCAGCAGATCGGTCATGGATTTACAAAGAAGTTAAAAAAACCATGGGAAATACATATTAGATTACTTGATATGCATCAAGGACTAATTGCAATTCAAGGAGAAGTTGAAATCTCAAGGCGATATATTCAACATATCCGATCAGTACGGGCACCAGTAATATATGAAATAGAATCAATTTTAAAAAAACATAGGATTGAATATAAGATTTGGAATGATAAAGTACGAGATTACATTACAAATATTATTGAAAATCATCAAATAATTCTTAATTCACCAAAATTACCAGCAATGCCATGGATTTTAATGATAATATTCGGTACCATGATTGGTTCCCTACATGGACTAAAACTATTTGGAATTTTTTGAATTAAAGAAATTCTTTTATGGTATTATATAGTTATTATTCGTAATTTAAGAATGGGAATTCCAGAAAAAATCAAAGAAATAGAGGACGAAATTCACAAGACACAGATAAATAAGGCTACGGAATTCCATATCGGGCTTTTAAAAGCAAAGATTGCAAAACTTAAAAGAGAATTAGAAGAAAATAAACATGGAAAGATTGTCTCCAGTGGCAAAGGTAGTTCTGGATATGACGTAAGAAAAGAAGGAGATGCTACAATAGTCTTAATAGGATTTCCTAGTGTGGGGAAATCGACCCTATTAAATAGTTTGACTAATGCTAATTCGAAAATAGCTGCATATCAATTTACTACACTTTCTGCTATTCCAGGAATGATGGTATACAGAGGGGCAAAAATACAAGTAATTGATTTACCTGGAATAATTAAGGGTGCAGCGTCTGGGAAAGGAATGGGTAAAAAGGTCCTCTCAGTAGCAAGAAATGCTGATCTAATCTTAATAATTGTGGATGTTTTTCAACCTACTCACTTTTCAATATTGGTAAAAGAATTATCAGAAATAGGTATAAAGGTAAACAAAAAGCCACCAAATGTTCATATACATAAAACTGAAAAGGGAGGAATTTCGGTAACTTTAGATCAAGATTTGCCAATTTCAGAATCAATGGTAAGAGAAATGTGTAGGATTTATGGTATTCATAATGGTAGAATTACAATAAGAGAACCCAATTTGACGGTTGATGATCTTATTGATGTACTAGCTGGAAATAGAGTATATCCACATTCGATAATAGTCCTAAATAAAATAGATTTGATAGATCAAAAGGCCCTAAATGCCATGATTCCATTTCTTGGAGAAAATGTAATACCTGTTTCAGCAAATTCAAATTTAAATATCGAAATACTTAAAGAATCTATCTTTAACAAATTGGAATTCATTCGAATTTACATGCGACCAAAAGGAAAAGAAACTGATTTTGAGGAACCACTAATAGTAAGAAAAGGAACAAAAGTAAAAGATATTTGTGCAAAACTTCATCGAACAATGCTACGTGATTTCAGATTTGCATTAGTTTGGGGCAAAAGCGTTAAATTTGAAGGACAAAAAGTAGGACTTGATCATATATTATCAGATCAAGATGTTTTAACAATAATTAAAAAGATAAATGCTGTCTAGATAATTCTTTTGTATTTAAATTGAATCCTTTCCTTCAATTTTGTCTTTTTCATCATTTCTCTTTCTGAAATTTGTATAAATGAGTATTCCAACTATTCCTGCTATTATGATATAGTTGACAGGTGGATTAAGATATTTCAAAACTAATCCAACCTTTGGAACGACATAGGCTACTGTACCGATGTAGTCTTTTTCTCGTATGGGGAAATCTGTTCCAGGTATAATACCCTCATTTGCATCACCCTTGGTGACTATTATTTTTTCACCAAATCTATCACTTATATCTATAATTCTATGAACAATTACTCTATCACCGCCTTCTGGTCTATTAAATACAATTATATCGCCAATCTTTAAACTATCAAATGTGCTTCCATCTTTTACTATCAGTATATCTCCGACGTTCAATACGGGAATCATACTTCCACTAGAAACAACATAAAATGGATTATCTACATTGAATACTACTTTGACAGCAAACCATATTAAAACTACCCCAATAACTATTATCGCAATATCTTTTATAATGCTAAATTTTTTGTCCCTTTTCTCTAGCAATTCTAATTATTTTCAAATTGTTTGTTACATAAACTTTTAGATTAAAAGTTATATATCTGGCAGCTCAGTCAAATGCCTTTATTACATAATATTGTTCAATAATAACTCTGATTCTTCATAGCTGCCTATATAGTAAGAATAATTGGATTATTTAATATGATAGTCTATTGCCTTTTTTGCTACTAAATCTACATATATATTTTTATGTCGAGGTATGTATTTATAAGAAATAGTTTTAAATTTTTTTTCTAAGTTATTTATTTCTCTAATTAAGTTTTTTAATTCTTTTTTTCTCATTTTGTCTTTTGATTTTCTTTGTTGAACTACAGTCATACTATCTGTATGAATACTAACTTCATCATCTATCTTTAAGGCAAACTGTAAAGCTCTTTTTAGTGCTATATATTCAGATAAAAGATTTGATTGAAATCCTATAAATTCACCATAATTTAATATTAAATTCTTATTTCTAAAAATTAAAATTCCTATACCTGACGGTCCTGGATTTCCTCTTGATGCACCATCTATATTGATAGCAAGCAATATAATAGATTAGTTTAACTGATTTATGATTTTTTATATTATATTAAATATATAGTATTTAATTGTCATTCAAAGTATAGTTTAAATTTTGCAACCAATTTAATCAATGAAATTTTTTACCACCAATAGTTTTAAGATCTCATTTTCTTTTTCTCTTTTATACTACCTCAAGTATCATCAAAATCCTTTAATTATTAAAACAGATTTAGAAAGACTCTAATATTGAAATTTTAAGATTTAATTTACAAATGCCCAAACGCCGGTTCAAACCAGCTAAACCAACAAAAAAGATAGGTAAAAAACAATTACTATTACCGCCAGTGATGATTGGTGTTGCAACCTTGGCAGGAATAATAATCATGCAATTATCTCCGCCTCCACCAGTTTTGGACATTTGTTTGAAGGCTCATAATGTTGAAACTTTCAATATTTATCCTGTTGTGCAAATTTTTGAAGATGGCAAACAAAAATTCTTACCTCAAGGAGTAGGTAAAGAACTAAAAGAAGGAAAAGAATGTTTGCATATAATTCATACAGATGAATTAGGTGATAAACTCCATATTGAATACATAAGACCAATAAGACTTTCAATGAATGATTTTATGCAATTATATTCTTACGATAATAAAACAATAACTGTTATCAATAATGAAACAGGTGCCCTACAAAAAGAAATACTTACTCTAGATAATTACAATATTCAATATTCTTATTATTCAGAAAATAATGAGTATACAAAGGTATCTGATCCTAAATTAATGCCACCTTTTACTAAAGATATGGTGATACGAATTGAATTAAGATCCAAATAAAATATAAATAGAAAAGTTTAAGTGAAATTTTGATTATTTTTGGCACAAAAAAAAGCCGTTGTTATAAAAGGAGATGGTACTGGTCCAGAATTAGTAAAATGTATGATGGATGTTTTGAAAGCATGTAATAGTTCTATAGAGCTTATACCTGTTGAAGCTGGATCTGAATATTGGGAAAAGAATAAAACAAATTCTTACATTACTGACGAAGTATGGAAATTACTTTCTGAAAGCGATGCTTGTTTCAAAGGACCTACTACTACCGTTCCAGATCCCAATGCTCCTAGAAGTGTAGCAGTTAGCATAAGACAAAAATTTGAACTGTATGCAAATATTAGACCAATTAAAACATATAAGACATCTCATGTGGATCTGGATTTCGTTTGTGTAAGAGAGGCAACAGAAGGTTTGTATGCTGGAATAGAATTTAAAACCAGTGACGATTCTGCTATAGCAATTAGAAAAATAACAAGAAAAGGCTGTGAACGTGTTACTAAAAAAGCATTTGAATTATGTACTGATTTAAAATTTAAGAAAATGTTTATTATTACTAAAAGAAATATTTTAAAAGAGACAGATGGAATATTTGTTTCCGCAGTAGAGAAATATAAAAAAAATTTTCCTAATATAGAAACTGAAGAGTATTATATAGATAATGTTACACAACAAATAGTTAAAAATCCAGAACGATTTAATAAAAGTATATTATTAAGTACAAATTTATTCATGGATATAATATCTGAATGTGCCTCTGGGCATGTAGGATCGATAGGGAATGTTTATTCTGGAAATTACGGTGATAAATATGCTATGTTTGAGCCTGCTCATGGAAGTGCACCAAAGTACGCTGGTCAAAATAAAGTGAATCCAGTAGCTACTATTTGCTCAGGTGCATGGATGGTAGATTTTCTTGGTGAAAAAGATATATCCAAAGCTATTTTTAAGGCTACTGAAGATGTTATAAATGAAAATAAATTTGTGACATATGATTTAGGAGGTACATCCACTCTTAACCAAATGGCAGAACAAATTTCTCAAAAAGCATCAAAATTACTTACGAAGTAATATAATTCGACACTATTGAAGTTATTTTTTATTTATTAGACTTAATTCATATACATAAAGTGTTTCAGAAAATAATTTTTTTTTATTAATTATTTTTTTATGTAATTTTTTTTTACAAATAAAATCATCAAGTTTCAAGGTACCTGATAAAGAGGACACTATTAAAATAATATATCCATCTTTTTTCAAATTTGTTATTCCAGATTCTATGAAATGAATAGTTTTTTCTATTCCTGTTATTCCACCATGTATAGCTCTATCATAAAATTGATCATTAGGTAAATAAGGAGGATTACTTACAATTAAATCAAACTTACTAGATATTGCTGTTGTTGCATCACAACATATTAAATTTATTTTTGAATTAGTATTTATTTTACAGTATAACAATGAGTTAAAATCTATATCTGTGGATACTACATTTTTAAAATATCTTGAAAGAAATTCTGAAACTATTCCAGAACCTGTTCCTATTTCAAGAGCTGAATGTCCAAAATAGTTTTTAATTGAATCAATTAATAAATAACTATCCAAATTAGGTTTATACATTTGTGTTATTTTGTGATTGTTATTAAATTAATTGCGAAATCGTAATTAATTTTTCTGGATCAATCTCTTTTATTTTAAGATCTAGTTGATCAAAATTTGTATTGAGTTTTTTATTTAATTTATTAATATTTTTATTTTTAAAAGAAAATAAGAAATGAATTTTCGAAATTATATCTTTAGAAACTTTCTTATTTTTATGGATTAATTTTATCACTTGAGAGTTTACTTTTGGTTGTGGAGAAAATGATTTTTTATCTACTTTGAATAATGGTTCAATATCAAAACAATATTGTGTTATAGCTGATATTGCTCTATAATTTTTAGCTCCCGGTTTTGATTGTATTTTTTGACTAAATTCATCTTGAACCATTATAATTGCTCGTTTAAATTCTTTTGTTGCTAACCATGATAGTGTTTCTTTACTTTTAGAATAGGGAATATTAGAAACAAAAACATCAAATTCTAAAGACTTGTCATATTTTAAGATGTCTTCATTTATAATTTCTAAATTGGAAAATTTTGTACTTAAAAGTTTAAGTTTATCGTATAATTTATAGTCTACTTCAAAGGATTTAACAAAGTTAGCATTTGTACATAAATATGGCGTAAGTATTCCTCTACCAGTTCCCATTTCACAAACATTTTCAAAAGATTTGATTTCTGATAACGCTATTATTTTTCTAGTTACTCTTAAATCAATTAGAAAATTTTGTCCATAATACCTTAACCAATTCATTTTCTTACAAAAAGATTCATTCTTGTTTCTCCAGAAATTTCCTCAACTATTCTTTTTGTAATTAATTTCTGTAGATCTTTTACACCTACACGTTCTTGAATATCATTAAAGCTATCAAATTTTTTCTTTTCTCTTTCTGTTATAATGCTTTTCATATATATTTTACCAATCCCTGGAATTAATTCTAATCCATGAATCCGTGGAGTAATGGGTTGTGCATTATTAAAATAGTCGACAAACCTTTTTTCTTTAATATCTACAATTTTCTCTATTGCTATGGGAATTTCATTTCGTGCAGATGCTGAAAGAACATTGTAATCTAATCTTCCTAATACACTTATTATTTTGTTTCTTCCTTCTCTTCCAATGTAAACGCGTTCTCCAATTTCAAAATTCTGTGAAGGATCGCCTAATAACTCTAGTAAAGTTAATCTTTCTTCTCCGATAGCTTGTATTATTATTCCTTCTCTCTTCCTGACTGTAGAAGACTTTCCCCTTATTGTAAATTCTATAACATGTGCATATTCTTCATATTTACGATTGACATGAAAGCTACCGAATGCATTTCCTTTACTATCTTGATAATGATCCGGTAGTGACATTATTTCCTTCCTTTAACGTTTTTAAGTATCTTTTTTATCTTTATTTAGAATATCTAAAATTCGATTCAATGTATCTGTTAGAATCAATTTTTTCCATCCAAATGTAAAAGCTCTTAATTCTTCAACTGAAGTGGGCATAGAATTTGCTACTTCTACTGCTTCATCTTCCTTTAAATCACAAGATTTTACTAATTCATCTATGATCGCTCTTGAATTTTCTGAAGACGTCTTTGCAAATTTAGATACATAATCATAGGTCCATCTCTGAATCTGATCCATTTCTTCTGTTTCTACTTTTTCTAGAATCTCTTTTACTTCTGGAATAGATATAACTTCTTTTTTTAAAGTTTCCATACCAAATCCTCTCTAAGAAGTTAAGGGTTTTATGTGATCTCGTTTCGTCTGTAAAAGTTTTTCTTTATTACCTACAGTAATCGATACTTTGATAATTCTTTTTCCTACTTCTTTAATTATTCCTATCTTTCCTTGATATCTTCTATGGGGCATTGTATTATGTTCGCGAGGATCAATACTAACAATTACTTTATCTCCTATTTTGTAATTTATTAATAAATATGAAATACCTCTTAGTATATTACTTTTGGTTAATAGTGATCGGCATTTTCTCTTACTTCCTTTTGATTTTGGCATATTATATTTAAATTTATACCTTAATTTAACATTAACTGAGATCTAAATAGGATCAGTTACTCCTTCCTCTCCTAAAGAAAACAATGCTTCAATTTCTGCATGATATGGACTATCAACTATTCTGGCGATTCTATTTTTACCTGCTTTTTTCAAATATATTCTATATGTGCTTGAATGTGCAATAATATTTCCACCAGCTGGCTTGAAAGGGTCACCAAAAACCGTATCAGGAGCAGATTGAATTTGATTTGTTAAAATAATTGCTATTTTGTAAGTTTCAGAAATCCTGATTAACATATGCATTAATTTATTTATTTTTTGTTGCCTTTCTGATAAAGTACCTCTTCCTAGGTATTCTGCACGATAGTGCGAAATAGCCGAATCTAAAACTAATAATTTGATATTTTTACTTTCAATGATGTTTCCAATTTCTTGAATAATTAATTCCTGATGTGCACTATTAAACGCTTTTGCAACTACTATATTTTCTAATACTTTTATATAATCTATATTTCTTGATTTAGAAATTGAGACTATTCTTTCTGGTCTAAATGTATTTTCAGTATCAATATAAATTACTCCTCCTTCTAAACCACCTTCAGATCTTTCTTTCTGGACCATTACTGATGAAGTATGGCAAAGTTGAGTTTTTCCTGAACCAAATTCTCCATATATCTCAGTTAGTGCATTAACTTCAATTCCTCCTCCTAATAGTTCATCAAAATTCTTAGAACCTGTTGAAATCCTTTCTATATTTTTTCTTTTATTATAAAGCTCTGTTGCTGGAATAAACGTTTTTTGAATAATGTTGATTTCTTCTAACTTTATTCTGGCTTTATTACACAAATCAATCGATTTTTCCATGGTCATTCCTGTAATCTCAGCAACATCGTGAGGTCCTCTAATTAATAATTCCTTTAACGATTTAATTCCACCTTCAATTAGATGAAGTTTTGTAGCAGGACCAATATCATCTAAAATATCAAGCTCTAAAGTTTTATTACTATTATCTATATTTACCAATTGAGATCATTTTAAATTATATATATTCATTATTGAACTAAATATTTTTTTGTTTTATTCTACAATAATTTTCATTCTTTTTGTTGAAATAATTTAAATAATGTTTATCAACAATCTTTCATATCACGTGAAATTATAATTGATTGTTGATCTAAACCTCACTGGAAAACATGTAATTGTAATTGGAGGGGGAGTAGAAGGTAGTAGAAAAGTTAGAGGTCTCTTAGGTCAGAATTGTAAAATTACTGTTATTAGTGAACGATTAAATTCATATCTTGTAGGATTATCCAATGAAAAAAAAATAGAGATAATAAAAATGAAGATAAAGGATGCTCATATGTTAGATAATTATCATGATATTTTCTTGGTATTAGCTGCTACGGATAACAAAGAACTAAATAGAAAAATTGTAGAAAAAGGACGTTCTATGAAGTCATTTGTTTATGCAGCAGATGATCCTCCCGTAAGTGACTTTTCATATGCATCAATAATAAATATTGAAGAGGTAATGCAAGTAGCAATTTCTACTTATGGAAAAAGTCCAATAATGGCTCGTAAACTAAGAATAAAAGCAGAACGTATTTTAAGAAGAACAATAAAGCAATCAGATATAGAAAATACCAAATTACAGGAATTTGCGAGAATGGCTGCACGACCAAAAATTAAAACAATAACAGAACGTAAAAGATATCTTTATTCATTAATAAATAATAAAAATATACAAAATTTAATAAATGAGAATAAAATAGAAGAAGCAAAGGTTGCAGCTATAGAACTTTTGAACCATTGGAGTGATTCAAAAAAATGACATTAGTTAACAAATCCCTTGATTTGCTCAATTTTAGGATAACCTATAAGGAAGCGCCAATTCACCTTCTTGAAAAATTTACTTTTAAAGATATTAATAGCGCCTATGAATCTTTTATTGAACATTTCCAATTGAAGGAATGTCTAATTTTACAGACATGTAATCGCGTTGAAATTTTCGCAGTTGCAGATGAAGAACTAGATTTACAAAAAATTATAGGTTACTGGGGTATCCATTCTAATTTATCAGTTGAAGAATTTTCTAAAATAGTAGAAATTGTAAAAGGCGAGAAAGTTATCCACCACCTTTTAAAATTAGTTTCAGGATTAGATTCTTTGGTAATTGGAGAAGATCAAATTCTTGGACAAGTAAAAAGATCCTATGAATTCGCTCGAACCAATAATTACCTTGGATCTTTTCTTTCAATAATTTTTGAAAAATCCATAAAAGTAGGAAGCAAAGTAAGAGCATTGACAGGAATTAATAGAGGAAGTGTTTCCGTAGGATCTGTAGCAGTTAATCTAGCGGAACAATCACTCGATCGCTTAGATGATAAGAAAATATTACTTATAGGATCTGGAGAAGGAGCAAGTCTTATCGCTAAAGCATTAAAACGTCGAAATGTTTCTTTTATGAATACTAGTAGAACATTTGAACGAGCTAAATCGTTTGCCGAATCTCTGGCTGGTATGCCAATAATATTTGAAGATGCTTTAACATCTCTGTCTTCTATGGATATTATTTTTGTAAGTACTACAGCACCATACTATCTATTAACTTATGAAAGAATAAAAAAAACAATGGAAACGAAACATTCATCTTTGTTAATTTTTGATTTATCCAATCCAAGAACAGTTGAAGATGCTATTTCACAAATTGATAATGTCTTTTTATTCAATTTAGATCAAATTGGAGATATTGTTCAAAAAAACATTAAATGCAGAAGAGAAGAGATTCAATCTGCAGAAGATATTATTGAGAATGAAATGAGAAATATGAATTTGATATTAAAAAGAAAAAAGGCAGATCCGGTAGTTATATCTGTATTTCGTAATGTAGATAAAATAAGAGAGAGAGAATTGAATAAAGCTCTTTCTATTCTTGGTCCTAAAATTGGACCTAAAGAAAGTAAAATAATAGAACAATTTTCTCATGCACTTTTAGAAGGCATCCTATCCACTCCAATGAATAATCTTCGTCGACAGATACAAAATGGTAACAATGATGAAGAACATGAACTTATTCGTATAGCTGCCAAACTTTTTAACTATGAAAATGAAGCCAATATCTAATAATTCTTCCATAAATAATGGATCTTATTTTCCTAAAGTTCGATTAAGACGTTTAAGAAAAAATGAAGCAATTCGAGAGCTTTTACAAGAAACTCGTATTTCATCAAATGATTTGATTTATCCTTTATTTGTTGAAGAAGGATTAAAGAATCCTAAAAATATACCTTCGATGCCTGATATACAAAGAATTCCACTTTCAAAGATTGTTGATGTAGTTTCCGATATTCTAAATTTAGGAATTAAAGGTATTGTAATTTTTGGAATCCCTACTCAAAAAGATAATAATGCTACATCTGCTTATAGTGAAAAAGGCATAGTACAAAAATCCATTAAAACAATAAAAAAGAATTTTGGAGATAAAATAGTTATAATATCCGATGTATGTATGTGTCAGTATACTTCTACAGGACATTGTGGAATAGTTAAAGATAATACTGTGGATAATGATTCTAGTATAAATATATTAGCTAAAATCGCGGAAAGTCATGCTGCATCGGGGTCAGATATAGTTGCACCATCGGCTATGATGGATGGACAGGTGTTTGCAATTAGAGAAAGATTGGATGAAGGAGGTTTTAATGATACATCTATCATGGGATATTCAGCAAAAATGGCATCTCCTATGTATTCACCATTCAGGGATCTTGCTGATTCTACGCCCTTATTTGGAGATAGAAAAACATATCAGATGCCATTTACTAATTCACTTGAAGCTTTAAGAGAAATTGAATTGGATATTAATGAAGGCGCCGATATGATTATGGTAAAACCTGCTCTTCCATATTTAGATTTAATTTGTAAAGCAAGAGAAATTTTTAAACTTCCACTTTGTGCCTATAGTGTATCTGGAGAATATGCTTTAATCAAGGCTGCTGCGGAAAAAGGATGGATAAATGAAGCACAAGTAATGTTCGAATTTCTTTCATCAATTAAAAGAGCTGGTGCGGATATAATCATAACATATCATGCAAGAGAAATGGCGAAGTTATTATTAGAAAAATAAGATTCTTATAAATAGATTGTTATAGTAACATACTTGACATTTGATAAGTCTGAGAAATTATTTCATCGAGCAATTAAAGTAATTCCAGGAGGAGTTAATAGTCCAGTACGCTTCTTCAAGCCTTATCCTTTTTTTGTTTCATCTGGTGCAGGAAGTAAAATCGTTACTGCTGATCATCAAACGTATCTAGATTATTGTATGGGTTATGGTTCTTTAATCTTTGGTCATTCTTATTCACCAATTATTGATTCTATAAAAACTCAACTTGATAATGGAACTTTATTTTGCATTCCTTCTGAAAAAGAAATTTATCTTGCTGAAATGCTAATAAAAATAATTCCCTCTGCAGAAAAAGTAAGATTTGTAAATACCGGTGCAGAAGCAACAATGACTGCAATAAGGTTATCAAGGGCTTTCACAAAACGAAAAAAGATCATTAAATTTAATGGAGGTTATCATGGAGCATACGATTATGTTTTAGTAAAAGCAGGATCTGGTGCTGCATCTATTCCTTCAACAGAGGGTTCATTGGAAGAAATTTCAAAGGAAACTTTAGTAGTTGATTATAATAACCTTCAAGATTTAGAAAAAACTATCGAAAGAGAAGCAGATGATATTAGCTGCGTAATAATTGAACCTGTCTTGGCTAATTACGGTCTTATAATTCCAGAAAAAAATTATCTAAATGAAATTAGAAAGATAACAAAAAAGTATGGTATTGTGCTTATATTTGATGAAGTAATAACAGGATTTAGATTATCGTTGGGTGGATGTAGTGCTTTTTTTGGTATTACTCCTGATATATCTACTTTCTCTAAATCATTTGGAAATGGATTTCCAATAGCTGCTGTTTGTGGTAAAAATGAGATAATGGATCAACTTAGTCCTAAGGGAAATGTTTACCAAGCTAGTACATACGCCGGAAATCCCATTTCTGTCACAGCAGCAATCACCACAGTAGATAGCCTTATAAAAAATAAAAATAAAGTATATCCGAAGATTAGTCGCCTTTGTGATACTTTAGTAATGGGAATTAAAGATCGTGTAGCTGATTTTGATAAATATTTTACTATAAATTCTATTGGATCTTTATTTCAAATCTTTTTTACAGCCGAGGCGGTTACTACTCCTTCTAATGTTTTAAAATCCGATCAAAAACTCTTTGAAAAATTATTCTGGGATTTACTTAAAAAAAAAATTTTTATACCACCTTCTCAATATGAAACCTGCTTTATTTCTTATTCTCATACTGAAGAAGATATTGAAAAAACTATCGAATGTTATTCTGATTCTTTAATTGCATATACTAAACTAAAATGACCAAAGTATTACTTATTGGTACAAGAGGCAGTAAATTAGCATTAGCACAAACACAAATAGTTATAAATTCACTTAATGAACTAAATAATTCTTTTGATTATGAAATTCTGCGTATAAAAACAAAAGGAGATTTAGATAACAATAAACCACTTTTCTATCTAGATAGAAAAGGTATTTTTGAGAAAGAAATCAATGAATCAGTAGTTAAAGGAGATGTTGATTTTGCTATTCATAGTCTTAAAGATCTTCCGGCGGTCCTCCATCCTGATTTAACAATCGCTTCTATTCCAAAAAGAGAATCTGTAAATGATGTTTTAATTAGTAAAAAGAAAAGACGTTTAGATCAAATTCCATATGGTTCAACGATAGGAACTAGTAGCTTAAGAAGAGCAATCCAAATCATTTCTTTAAGAAATGATTTTAATGTTATTCCCATAAGGGGAAATATCGATACTAGAATAGAAAAGGCATTAAAAGGAGATTATGATGCAATTGTTCTTGCTGAGGCAGGATTGAAAAGATTAGAAAAGGAGGAGTATATTAGTGAAATATTCGATACTAAGCGGTTTCTTCCGGCTCCTGGACAAGGCGCCATCGCAATAGTGTGTAAAAAATCAAATAGAAGACTTGTTAATTTTTTAAAAAAAATTGAACATCGTCCTTCCAGGATTTCTATTAATGCTGAGAGATCTTTTACTTCTAAAATTGAAGGAGGATGTCGATTTCCAATAGCTGCATATGCTAATTTGTCTGAAAAGACTAACAAAATACATTTTTATGCAAAAATATTTTCATCAGATGGGTCAGAACATATTACCATTAAAAAAATTGGTGATTATGATCACCCAGAAAAGGTGGGAATTATGGTTGCTAATAGCTTAATACAAAATGGTGCTTTAAGGTTAGCAGAGGGATGGGATAAGGCTATAAATGAATGGAACAAATTATAAAAGTAAAGGAAAAGTATACATTTGTGGTGCTGGACCTGGTAATCCAGATTTAATTACAAAAAAATGTTGGGATTTACTAAAACATTGTGATATAATTTTATATGATCGCTTAGTAGGTAGAGGAATTCTTGAATTGATTCCTGAAAGTACACCAAAGATATATGTAGGACGTGCCGCAGGTGATCCTACCACAAATCAATTAAAAACTAACCAAGTTATGTTACAATATGTAATAGAAGGAAAAAATGTTTTGAGGCTTAAAGGAGGAGATCCTTTTATTTTTGGGAGGGGGGGAGAAGAAGCTGAATTTCTAAATGAAAATGCTATTGATTTTGAAATCATTCCAGGAATCTCTTCTGCAATTGGCTCAGCCGTGTATTCTGGTATTCCCCTTACACATAGGCTTTTTTCCTCTTCAGTTGCAATCGTTACAGGACATGAAGATCCTACTAAAAAGGAGAAAAGTGTTAGATGGGATAAATTAGCAATGGCTGTAGATACTATTGTGATTCTTATGGGAGTTGAAAATTTAGAATCAATTATGCAAAATTTAGTTAATCATGGTCTTTCAAATGATACTAAAATAGCAGTGATACAAAACGGAACTCTAAAAGATCAAAAAGTGATTATTGGCAATTTTAGTAATATAAGAAAAAAAATGGATGATGCTTCGATAAAGCCTCCTGCTGTCATTATCATAGGTGAAGTTGTTTCACTTTCAGATAAAATTAAGTGGAACTAATTTTTATAAATAAATGTTTGCAATATATGAATTCCAAGATCATTGCAATTACAAAATCTGAAGGTTCAATCTCTAAGGATTTTATTGCTAAGATTGAAAATCAAAAATCGAGACTAATTGTAGTTAAGACGTCAAAAATAATAGAATCGGATTCTAAATTTGTTGCTGAAATTTTTAATATTATTTCTAATTGGTCTTCTGGTTATATTATTTTTTTAAGCCCTAACGCAGTTAATGTATTCTTTAAAATTGCATATGATTTAAATCGAGTTAATGAAATAGTTCAAAATATAAATTCAAAATTTATAGTTATTGCTATTGGACCATCTACTAGAAATGCACTCATCAAAAATAAAATAACTGTAAATAATATCACTGAAGATAATTCTTCAGAGGGAATTATCAATTTACTTTCTAAATTAAAAAATAACAATGTATCTAAAATAATAGTTCCTCGAAGCATGTTGGCTGATGAATCTCTAAAAATGAAACTTTTAGAATTGGGGTTTGTCGTTTATGATTTTTATATTTATAATGTCAAACCTGCAGAAGTTGATCATATCTGGCTTGAATTTTTTGATCTTCTTAGAAAAGAGAAAATTGACTCGTTGATCTTTACTAGCCCTTCAAATGTTAATTTTCTCATAACTATCGTAAGGAATTATTCCTCAGATCTTTTGCCTTTAGTTTATAAAATCAAATTAATTTTATCTATCGGTCCACTTACAAGTAAAGAACTTTTGAAACATAAAATTCCATTTACTGAATCCAAAAATCATTCTTTAGATGGTATTTATAATAGTCTCTATTGCAATAATAAAACTTAAATAATAATGAATTAGGATTTTAATACAACTATTTTTAATAGTATTTGGATTGTAAAATTTATATAACATAACGCCGTTATGAAAGTGTATGACTTCAGAAGAACTTAATATGGATTATAGTAAATATGATTTTAAAGATTCTACCGACTTGTATGTTTATACAGGTAAGAAGGGACTTTCTCGAGGAACAGTTGAAGAAATTAGTAAAATTAAAAATGAACCTGAATGGATGCTTAATTTTAGATTAAGATCTTATGATATCTTTATGAAAAAACCTATGCCTGTATGGGGAGGTGATTTATCAAAAATTAATTTTCAAAATATTTTCTATTATACAAGAGCATCAGAAAAACAAAGTAAAAGCTGGGATGACGTACCCGAATCTGTTAGAAAAACATTTGATAAACTAGGCATACCAGAAGCCGAAAAAAAATTTTTAGCTGGTGTTGGTGCTCAATATGAATCAGAAACTGTATATCATAACTTACGAGAAGATTTATCTAAACAGGGTGTAATATTCTGTGATACAGATACAGCAGTTAAAGAACACCCTGATCTATTAAGAAAGTATTTTGGAAAAGTTATACCGCCAGAAGACAATAAATTTGCTGCATTAAATAGTGCAGTATGGTCAGGTGGCTCTTTTATATATGTTCCTCCTAATGTTAAAGTTGATCTTCCATTACAAGCCTATTTTAGGATTAATGCTGAAAATATAGGTCAATTTGAACGTACTTTAATTATTGCTGATGAAGGATCTGAAGTACACTATATCGAAGGTTGTACGGCTCCAATTTATACAACGGAATCATTACATTCTGCTGTTGTTGAATTAATTGCCAAGAAAGATGCAAAAATAAGATATACTACTATTCAAAATTGGAGTAAAGATGTATATAATTTGGTAACAAAAAGAGCATATGCTTATGAAAATGCTAGGGTTGAATGGGTTGATGGAAATCTTGGTAGTAAATTGACTATGAAATATCCTGGAGTTTATATGCTCGGAAGAAATGCTCATGCTGAAGTTATATCAATTGCCTTTGCGGGCTCCGATCAACATCAAGATGCAGGCGCCAAAGCTGTTCATTTAGCTCCTGATACTACATCTAGAATTACAAGTAAGTCTGTTAGTAAACAATCAGGTAGAACTACTTATCGTGGTTTATTACATGTAGCTAAAGGTGCTACAAATGTCAAGTCAAATGTTAGATGTGACGCTCTTTTACTTGATGAAACATCTAGAACAGATACTTATCCATATGTAGAAGTTAATGAGGATGATGCAACAATTTCTCATGAGGCAACTGTAGGAAAAATAGGAGAAGATCAAATATTCTACTTGATGAGTAGAGGATTTTCAGAGTCTGACGCCTTATCACTTATAGTTGGAGGATTTATAGAACCATTTACAAAAGAATTACCAATGGAATATGCAGTTGAATTGAATAGACTTGTTAAATTAGAAATGGAAGGCTCTGTCGGTTAATAAATTACCATTTTTTGTGATAGTAAAAATATGTACCAATTATCTTTGTTAGAAGAAAATTTTAATAATTTAATTGAGAATGTTAGAGAACCGTCTTGGATGATCGAAACAAGACAAGAAGCCTTTAAAAAATATACGAGTCTTCCATTAGAATCATCTCCTCTTTATAGTAAATATTCCAATGCAAATAAATTAATCGCTGATAATATTTTTTTCGATGGTACTACTTTAACAGATAATAAAGACGACTTAGATATTTTTTCTGATAGAATAGAGGAAGTAAGTAAAACTTCAAGTATTTTGTGTAAGAACTCAAAGATTCTTCAATCATATTTACCAGAAGATTTTAAAAAACAAGGTATAATAATTACAAATATTATACATGCACTAAATGAATTTCCTGACTTGTTACAAAAATATCTTAATAAAAATAAATTAAATTATGAAGAGGATAAATTTTTGGCTCTTTCATCTGCGGCATTTCAAAATGGCTATTTTATTTTTATACCTAAAAACATTGTATTGGAAGATCCAATTAGAGTGATTAACTATCTTTCAGAGGATGGTTTCTCATCAATATCTAGAAATATAGTAATATGCGAAGATTTTTCAAAAGCTACCATAGTCCAGGAATTATATTCTCCAGAATTAACTAACTCGCAAACTCACCAGCAAGCACATTTTGAATTACTAGAAGCACATGTAATGCCTAATGCTCAGTGTGAGATGGTAACACTACAATCGATGAACTATAATGCAATTAATTTTTCAAATAGAAAAGCTTTTGTAGAAAGAGATGCAAAAATGTCTTGGTCTTTAGCACTGTTTGGATCACAATTGTCTAGATATAAAGTTGATAGTATAATGCAAGGACCTGGTGCTTTAGCAGAGGATGTCGAAATTATTTTCGGAATAGATAATCAATCTTTTGATATTACTTCTAATTTGTTTCATGTTGCTCCTCATACGAGAGGTAAGGTTTTAGTTAAATCTGTTTTAAAGGATACATCTCAATCTCTATTTAAAGGAATGATAAAAATTAATAAAAATGCTAAAGCTACTGAATCTTATTTAGCTGGTCATGCTATCTTATTGGATAAAGGTGCAAAATCTGATGCTATTCCAGGGTTAGAAATAGAATCCAACGAAGTTAAGGCAACTCATTCTGCATCTGTAGCCCAAATTGATGAGAAACAAATCTTTTACCTTATGTCTCGCGGCCTTTCAGAAGAACTAGCAAAGAGGGAAATAGTAGGAGGCTTTCTAGAACCAATTTCAAGAAAAATGGGTCCAACGATTCGTGCCTGGATTAATTATTTAATAGAAAATAAATGGTTAGGCAAACCATTGAAGCTAAAAATAGATGAAGCAATGGAACAAATACTTGAAGTTGAAAAAAGTAGATATAGAGAAACTGAAGATATATTTGAAAAACACTATAAATATAGATAACAAATATTAACTTAATTTTATTAGAAGAATTATGGCAGAATGGATAAGGGCTTGTGGTTCTAAATCTCTAAAAGTTGGAGAAATGATGGATTTTGATTTTAATGACAAAAAAATTCTTCTAGTAAATATAGATAATACAATATATGCTAGTGATAGGATTTGTACCCATGCTTATGCTGATTTATCTACAGGTTTTTTAAATGAAGAAGAAAAAACAGTGACATGTCCACTTCATATGTCTGCATTTAATCTTGAGAATGGGAACCCGCTAAACTTACCTGCAAAAGAACCGGTAATGATTTATAAAACAAAGATAGATAGTAACTCGATTTTTATCTTTGTATAATTCTTAATAAAGATTTTTTATTATTATTATTATTAAAATAACAATATTTTTTATCTTTGTCTTTTATTCCATTCTATTGAAAATCGGAATTGTTGGACTAGGATTAATGGGTAGTAACATTTGCTTACGTTTAATTGATGAAGGATTCCAAGTTAGTATTTACAATCGAAATACATCAAAATTAATACCATTAGAAAAAAAAGGTGCTAAAATTTTCAATACGCCTAAGGAAATTGCAAATAATGTTGATTTTATAATAATTTGTGTAACAAATTTTGAAGCCGTGAATACAATATGTTTTCAGGAAGATAGTATCCAGGAAACAGAAAACACAAATGTTATTATTGCAGATTTTAGTACTCTTTCTCCAAGAGAATCTATTTATTGTTATAGAAAATTTAAGAACAAAAATATAACAATGTTAAGCATTCCTGTAATGGGAGGACCTAATGCTGCATTAGAGGGACGTCTTATTCCAATTGTTGCCGGAGAAGAAAGCACTTTTAAAAAAATAAAACACATATTGGACAAATTAGGTAACCCTGTTTTTTACATTGGTAATAAAGAAGGATCAGCAAATGCCATTAAATTAGCACTTAATCTTAATATTGGATTATTAGCAATGGCTTTATCTGAAGGATTGTTATTATCTAATAGATATGATATTGATCCTACACTTTATCTAAAAATCTTTAATTCTACTAATTTTAAAACTAGTATGAGTGAAAACAAAGGACTTAAAATGATAAATGATGATTATCAACCATCCTTTTATCTTAAAAATATGAGAAAAGATTTAGGACTTGCCATGGATGCAGCCAAAGAAAAAGAACTTTCTTTGCCACTTACAGATATTGCGTTTCAATTATACAATTATGCAGCAAAATCAATATTTGCAGACCTTGATTATACCGGAATTTACAAATTTTTAAAAAACCTTAACAGTTTAGAATAACTTTGAAAGTAATTGAATTTACTATTTTATTTTATTACTAAAAATACCTCATTGCCTATTTACTTTTGGAATTTCTAGAATTATGATTAATAATTTGTCTTTATTATTTGAAAATAAAAAAGTTGAGATTTACTATATTTTAATAGGTCTTATACTCTATAATTGTGAATGTTAAATAAGAAATTATTTATAATACATCAAGTTCTTTCTATTATATTTTATTTAGTATAAATTGAAGATAAATTTATAGATAAAACTGCCAAAACTAACGAACTTTAGAACCTAATTCAACATGTTCCTCTTTATCTATCGTCAAAAAAACTGGTTTTCCATTTATTCCATCTACTGCTAATATCATACCTTTTGATTCTATATTTCCAATTTTTTTAGGTGTAAGATTGGAACATATAACTACTAGACTGCCTTCTAATTCATCAGGTTTGTAATACATAGCAGCTCCTACTACTACTATTCTTTTCTCGAATCCAAGATCTACCTCTGCTTTGTATACTTTGTTCAATTTTGGTATGTCTTCTATCTTTATAATTCTCCCAATTCTTAACTCTATTTTAGAAAATTCCTCAAAAGATATGATGTTTGATTGATTTATTATTTCGCTATCCATTTAATTAGTAATTATAAAAATTGTTTTTATATAATATCTTTAATAAAATTGTTGAAATAATAGCGGAGTTATTAAATAATATAATAATAATCTTTATGACCTTCAAAACCAGAAAGCAAAGAATCTGAATTAATTATAGATGTCCTCTATGATGAAATCCTTATCAGGAATGGCATTTGTAGTAATTGATTTAGATAAAATTATCTACTTTCATTTGTATTTTGGCTATGCAGATAAATTATAGTAGTTTAGTTGGTCAGATACCCTAGTTCTTTCATCACTATTCAGAAAGGATTTTCATCATTCCATTTATTTTTTATGTTTCTCTATAAACAGTGAAAGTAAATTAGCTAATTATATTATATAAACTTACAAAATGTCTTTTATAAGAAAATTCAAATTGTAATCTATGTCTTTAGAAGAAAAAATAATTGATAGAATTTTTTCTTCAGGTGTACTAGGAATTAAGAAAACTGATCTTAAAAAAGAATTTACATCTGTTGATTTAGATAAAATCTTGAATACCTGGCAAAAACAAAATGAAATTATTATTTCTAAAAAAGGAAGTACATATTATTGTTGGCACAAAGATAATTATTTTCAATATTTATTAAATTCTGATCCTAAATTCAAGTATATTTTTGAATTATTAAAAGAGGTTCAAACTTCTTTTCAAAATCTCTCTGTGTCGCTAAATAAGCATGTAGAAAAACTAGATAGTAAGATGATTTTATTAATGGATTCATTATTAGCAACAAATACTAATAGTAGTGCATTTGAAAATAATCTATCACATTCAAACAAAGTGATTAATTTAGAGAATTTTAAGGAAGATTTTGATTTAACTATAAATAAATATTCAGCTTCCATTGGATGGGTTCCGCTATCAACTTTAAGAAATGATCTGTCAGAAAAATATGAGATTGCAGAAAATGAATTTTATGATCTTGCAGAACAATTGGTTAATGAAAATAGATCACATTATGAATTATCTTCTGGTGGTAATGAGGGAATAATGATTCGTGGATTGATATATGGTTATGTAAGGTGTTTATAATTGTATCCGTATAGTCTATACAAAAATCCTTTTCCCAGTAGTCCCACACCAAACTTAGGTGATGCTCATATTTTAGGAGGTAAAAGACATATAGAAGCAAGAAATTCAATTTTCTCTTGTATCAAAGATCTTGAAAAAAATAAGGAGGTCAATGATACAACTGAAAAATTTCGAATAGTTACAGTTATTCAAGACGTAGGTTCAGGAAAAACACATTTAACACTTAATATAAAAATATCTGAAATAAATGAAAAAGCAACTATATCATATCTTGATTTATCACAAATCTATCCTAAAAATATCAGAAGTCTTTATCAAGCAATGATAAATGGTTTTCAATCTAATTATTTATACAATTTGAGAAAAGAATTACTTTATTATATTAATGATAAAATTAAGTCTAACCACAAAGCTACAAAAAAAATTTTCAAATTGGGATTTTTTGAATCTTTAGCGGGTAAAGGAATTGATCATAAAGTCCTTCAAATTTTAGACAACAAATTAGAACCTAATTTAGATTACATTGATAATATTTTCGATAACACTTTTTCTAAAACTGATATATCTATAATTAAAATAATAATCCAAAACCATTTTGAAGATAAAGAATCAATCACTTTGATTGATATGATAAATCGTCTCTCTACTTTATCAAAAATTAATTTAAAATTATTTAACAAGGTTTCACTGTATCAATTTGACGAATTTGATAACAATGTAGAAATTCTTTCCTTTATGAAAGCTATTATCAATGCTCACATTCCTAATACAGTTTTAATGCTAATTCTCACTCCTGCTTCTTATCTAAAAATAGCTTCAGAAGATAGTTCAGTTTTTGATAGATTAGAGAAGGCTAATTATAAAATTGATCTCGCTGGATCTAATTCTTTTGAAGAAATAGCAAATATAGTATTAGCATATATTAAATTCTATAATCATAATACTGATATTACAGAGGTAGAACAAAATGATCTTTTATCAAAAATAAAAATATTATATGATGATTTTGACTTTAGAAATATAAGATCAATTTTAAATATTATGTACAATGCATTTGAAATAGCAATAGACAAAAATATTTCTTTGATAAATGAACAAGTTTTGGATGAAACTTTACAAAAAACATATCCAGGTGTAAGGATTAAGGGAAGTATTATGAATATATCAATTTCTGACTATATCAAGCTTAAAAATCATATTAATTCAAACATTGATTTGAAAACTGAAATAGTACAATCTCTTCATGATTTAATTAATTATCTTCATAAATGTGAAATTAAATGTAAATATGAAGATTATTTGCCTTTAGAAGAAGAAGTCAATGTCATTTACAAAGACAACAATGGTTCAACTTCTCAACTTTCAATGTTATTAAATGAATCATCTTTATCAAATTTGAAAAATATCGTATATCACGATTTAGAATATTCTTTAAAAGATTTTAAAAAATATCCTAAGATTACAAATAGAAATAATAAACATTCATTTATTAATTTGGAACATTCTAAAATTGTTGATTTACTTTATATGAGTTCTAAATTTAATCAGAATCTTCATACATCAGATGACCACAACAACATTATTTTATTAGCAAAATCGATAAATCTATGTTAAACTATTAATTTGATCTTTCTGAAAAACTCAAATAGTGAAAGATATGTTTAATATATAGTGAAATTTAGAAAATTCACAACTTTAAATGATTTCTTTGATAATATGCACCAGGAAGGTTGCGGGATAATTAAATATGAGGGAAATAACATCCCTTGTATATACGTACAACAATCTCTATATGATAATATAATACAAATGTGTATAGGAAAAAAATATGTGGTGGAAGTATTACTCAATATTTTTTATGATGGCCATTATGTTTTTGTTGATATTCAAATAGAATTTATTAATTTAGGAATTGAAGAAAATTTTTTAATTAATGGTAATACTTCTATTGAGTTTTTTACTTCTTTAAATGATAGTGGATTATTAGCAATTATTCCTAAAAATAATCTCAATTCTTATACCTCAAATATTTTTATGATTCAGCTCCCAAACAAGGAACGAATCTCAAAAGCTGTAGATATAATTAAATCAAATTTAGGAAGTATTAAAAATAATGAAAAAAAAACAATTTAAAGAAAAAGAAGAAAGCAACTCTAAATTTGCGGAAGACTCTTCTCCTGTTCCTAAAGAGATTGATACACATTACAAATTATATGGAAAACATAGCTGGGAAGTCAAATATTATGAAAAATGTGAAATATGTAATTCACCTTTTGATGAATTTGGTTTTTGTGCATGTGGTAGTGTTAACAATTAAATTAATTGTTCTAATATAAAGTGCGACGACCGGGATTTGAACCCGGGTTACCAGATTGGCAATCTGATGTCCTAGACCAAACTGGACGATCGTCGCTTATTACGATTTCAAGTATATTGGTTATTTAGCCTTTTTTATTTAGAATTAAATTTTAGCAAATATTTTTTAACTCTTTTTATAAACCAAATGAATTTATAATTAATTATAAAATAAGATGATAAAGATTACATTATCCAATCTTTTAGTCGTAAAGTTTAAGAGGATAAAAATGTTACAATTTTGATTCTTTAATAGTCTTTTTCTATTTTGTTTCATCTATTTTAAAAGAAATTTCTAAATTAATTGAGATTTAGAATTATAAATTCAACAGTTTTTCATTGGTAATTGTTTTTTTGAAATTTGTATTTGATTTATATAATATATAATAAAATATAAAAATAAAAAATTTTCTTTATATGTATTGATAAGACACCATAAGGAACCAAATACAATTTTATTAACTTGTCATGTATAGAATTCTATTATTTTAGCGATAAATAAAATTCTTTTTATCTTTTATTAATCTAAATGTAAATTTAACATTATTTTTTAAATATTTTGAAAGAATATAAGGTAACAAATGCAGTTTTTCAATTGTTATAATTTTTAATATATTAATAATCTATTAAATTATAGTCATAATGAAATTTTAAAATAGTTTAAATTTAATTCTAAGATATTAATCTTTATATTTATACAATCAAAACTAAAGTTGACAATCCTCTTTTTTCAGAAACAAAGCCATCTTTAACTTCTTCCACAATTACTGTAGTCGAAATAATATCATTCTTTACACAATTTTTGCCATCAATAATGATATAGTCATCTAATATATCAGCAGATTCTAAACTATATTTATTAATATGATAATTCACGGTACATGATGAATTAATCAAAATAAAATTATTATTATCATAATTTCCTAATCTTATCCTATTTCCATTATTTGGAATAGATTTTATATTTAATCTTATATCTCCTATAGGATTATATGTATATCTTTCCAAACTATTGACAAGGATGGAAAAATAAAACGGATAACCTGCTGTATGTTCCGCCATTTTATTTATTCCGTCATTCATAATAATGTCTATTTTTTTTATAGTGTCTCCAAATTTGAAAATAATATTACTAGATTTAATGATAATTTCATTAATATTTTCTTTTCTTCTTTTGGTTTCTTCTTCGTTTAGATTATATCTGTCAACCCAAGCAGAATAATCTAAAGAGAGATCTTTCATAAATTCTGAACATGTATTCTGATAATTTTTTATATCTTCTCTTTCAAAATTTATATTTTTAATAGACATAATCTAATTATAGATTTAAAAGTATTAGAGAATATAAATATGTAGATATTTTTGGTTGATATGATATTTAGCAAAATTATGGAAGATTTAAAATTTAATCTTGATACCAATAGAATTTTTCTTGAAAAATTTTTAAAAAAAAATCCAGGGTTAGTCTATTCAAAAATAAATGAAATAGCACAATTTGTAGGATCTAGATATGGGATAGAATTGAGGATACATTTTCCAGATCCAGTAAAAATCTATGTATTCGATTCTTATGGAAAAGAAAATATTGGAATTGTTGTAGATAGATTTAAAAAAAACTTTTCTCTTCCAAGAGAAATAATAAAATCAAAAGCAATAGAAACCATTAGAGATGCAACTGCTTCTGATGCATATATGTATGAAGGTAAAGAGGGTGTTCGTATATCATTTAAACAAGGAAGAATAGAATTATTGCCAGGTTCTATACATATTTGGAGTATCATAGATAATGAAATTGAAAATTATGTTAATTGGATATTCAATAATGTGCTAGTTATCTCCTAAAATTCAAATCCTATAGTTTTAATTGACTTTTATATTGGTACTTATTAATTTATATTTATATTTTAGCAATCCATCTACATTATAAACCTCAGCTTTTACAGGTAGTGGAAGAGCCTTGGAAATCCATATATTGCTATTTTTATTTTTAATATTATAATTTAGAAGATAAGTTTCTAAATTTCCTAGACTTAAATTCAAATTTTCTATTGAATTAATTTTGATAGGAATGCTTGTTATTCCGGTATCTATTGAGTCCCATTTTGCACCTATAACTAAAAACTTTGGTTCTCGTGTTATATCCCTTATTTGTAATATAGAAGATTCAATAATATCAAGATATTGTTGATTTTTTAGTGGTTTTTCTTTCATTATTAAATTTGATTTTGATAAATTTCCATAAATTGATGTTGAAACACTTTCATTAGATACAGTAAATTCAGTATTCCAATAATTTTGATTGTTTTTGAATAACATTTTTATTAAATAATTGTCAAAATAGCTCTTTCTATTTTCTATCGTCAAATTATATAATAATTGATCTCCTTCATTGATGTTCATTCCAGCAAACCATAAATCCTGAGTATCAGGAATTTCGATAGAGTGGGAGGGATTGTTAAATCCTCCATTAGAAGCTATTATAGCAATATTTATTATAATAGAAATAACACCTAACGAACCAAAAACTAGGATAACTCTTTTTTTGCCAGACAAGACTATGTATTAAATGATTAAGGAATATATTTAATTTATAAAAAAATGAGGGAAATAATAAGATTAATTTATTTTACAGGAATTTGAAATTCTGCTTCTTCTACGAATAATCCTGATTCAACCCCTTGGACACTATTCACTTTAACTTTAACATTTACTACTCCTGGTTGTTCAAATGTCATAGTATGAGAGTTTGTTCCTTCTCGTGCTAATTGATTTTTCAAATCTAATAGTGAGGTATTGTTTGCGCCAGTTATCAGTAAATTATAGCTAGCTTGATTTGCAGGAAATTGATCTTTGTCCAATATATCTATAGTAAAAGTAGTTTCTTCTCCTGCTTTTATTGTAGTTGGATCCCAATCCAATTGAATATAATAATCCCCTCTTTCAGTTCTTTGTAATAGTGGAGGTGTTACTTCCAAAACCGTTGTCTGAGGTATCTCTGGCTCACCTTTACCTGTCGCTTCTAAAATAAATTGAAATTGTATAGGAGGAGATCCGGTAGTCACATCAACATAGGTTTTAGCCATCACCGGATATGGAAATTCATTCAAAATATACATAGTACTGTATACGGATTTATAATATTCTACCTTTGTAGTATCTATAGGCTCCGGAAATGCTGGAATATTTAATTCTTGATGTCCCGTAGGTTTTATTTCAGATCCGCCAATTGAACCTATCTTTCCCCATGATCCAGAACTCAATGATGCACCTGGTTTAGGAACATAAGCTGCTAGCCATTGCAATGAATTGGCGTAAGCACTCCTATATTTTCCCATTTCTGGTGGAATTTTAGAAGTACCTAAAGCGGTTAAATCTAATGGGCTGAGTAGAAAGGTTCCATTAAATATTTTTCCTTGATCTTCTACATAAACGGGTGCTATCCAATTTCCTTTATCATCTTGTTCTTTGAAATAGATCATCATTGTAAATTCTCTCCCATTATTGGTATCAAAATGGCTTATTCTATATTTCACATACATATCTTTAGTGACACCTTCTCCAACATACCAATTATTATCTTCTGCAAATGCTTTTGAAGATAATTGTGTGTGCAATGTAAGAATGGCAGTAGAAATCAAGACAAAAATAACCAATACATTCAATTTTGAATGTCGATCTTTTATCATTAATTATATTATTAAAAGAGGATTGATAAATGTTTATTATATAATTTAAAAAATAATTAGAGTAATGAAAATAATGCTAATAACCATAACAAAGAATTCACAATATCTATTTAAAATATTACCTCATTTTAACTACTCTATAAAAAGACTAAAAAACTAAGAATAATGATAATTGTTAGTAAACTCTCAACTTTCTGGAAATTTTTTACTGATGTGCTTTTTAATAAAAGACTCATTTTTCAACAATTATTATTGACAAGCTTTATCGACAAATAAAATGTATAATAAAAAATGTTAACTAATTTATATTAGACTAGATTTGGTTATTGTAACAATTTTATCCAATTAATAATAAAGATAATAATATAAATATAATATTAAAGCATAGTGTATCATGTGTAATTGTCCTTCTGTTCATTTTTATGAAGTTGATTTTAAATTAGCAGGAATGACTGTTGTTCCTTCTCATAAAAATTGTGGAGATTCTTTAAACGAAGAACAATTTTCAAAATTTGAAAAAGAGTTAATAAAGTATTGGAGATTTGACGAATCAGAATAATAATCTAGACATGTGTTTAATGTTATTAAGATTTAGGCAAATTTATTAATGCCCTTTTCTAATGAAAGTTAGGTGTCTTTGAATGACAAAAATGCTTAACGTAAATATTGATACAAATGGAATAGATCAACAAGAAGCCAGAGACTGGACGGCAGAATTAGCTAATGTTTATGCAGATATGGAAATTGAGGACGTTAATATTTCAGGAAACAAGATCTCTTTCAAAGCTGGATTTTCTGGTATGGAAGATACAGAGCCAGATGATATTCAAATGAAAATTGAAGAATACATTTCAATGAATGAAGCTTTTCAAGTAAAAGATCTATCAATTAAATAATATTCTCCAAAGATTTACTTTTTTTTATGAGCTTTTTATATCAAAAAATTGCTTTAAAAATACTAATTGAATATTACTCATCTTTAAATAGTAGTTTAGGGAAATATAAAATACTATGACTTGTAAAGGTATTTGCGTAAGACATAAAGCACAAAAACCTGTTGGATCTGGGAGATATGCTAGCGGACAAAAGCGTTGTCAGATATGTGAAATATTCATTAAGTGGGATGGTTTATGGTGCCCATGTTGCGGATATAGATTAAGAACAAAACCACGTAATTTAAAATATAAAGCTAAATTACGTGCAAGAACTAAAAAGTTAATAGAACCATTAACAGCGCCAGTTATCACTGCATAACTGAGCATTTATAAAAATAACTATCTTTTAATTACGTTTTTTAACGTATAAAATATCTTCTAAAATTATGTGCTCTAAAAATCATCTTTTTTAGTAAATGAATAAGGTAATTGGATACAACTTTTATATCGAGACTATGTAGATTCAATGAGCTCCGATGGTGTAGTCCGGTTAAGCATTTCGCCCTCTCAAGGCGACGATCCCGGGTTCAAATCCCGGTCGGAGCAATTCTTTTCTATAAAATTCAGTAGTCCGGTATTCTCTTCATTTTACATGTTTTACATGATAATAGGGGGACTATCCATCACATCATTATTTTATAGATTCACTATTTAACGCAATTGATACATAAGTATATCTACTAAAATATAGTAATTGTACTTAGTATTATCATATTTTTTCCGTTAGTTTAATATTTTTATCGAATTTCTTTAGATTAATCTTATAATAAATTATTTCTCCTCTTCTTTCTATTACGGCAATAATAGCTTCTTTTCCCATTTTTTCTATTGAACGAATATTATCATATAATAACTTAGTTTTAAGACTAATACCTTCGTTAATACCAAAAATTACATATTTTGCAGGTTTCTTACAATATTCTCCTCTTTCATACACACGAAAATCATTGCCAAACCCAAAACCTTCTTTTGCTATATATCCTCTTGTTCTAAGATCCCTATATATTATAAATTTTGTAAAAATAGATGCATCTTGTTTTAATAGTATTTTAAGAAATCTAGAAAAATCCACTATTATTTTTTTTTTTTAAATTAATTTTTTAAAGTTTAACAAAAAAAGGCCTTTATAATTTT
>Ga0126307_10000078_pt1 | contig 53936 bp, 52 predicted proteins | sample Plot28_FD_89955 | JGI IMG/M metagenome (GOLD analysis project Ga0126307, IMG submission 89955) | Serpentine soil microbial communities from UC McLaughlin Reserve, CA, USA - Plot28 | ecosystem: Environmental > Terrestrial > Soil > Grasslands | place: USA: UC McLaughlin Reserve, Lake County... | reverse complement strand
CTGCTTGCCGTCCTGCACCGCCTTGAACGCCGCCCGCACGGCGATCTCGGTCTTCCCGTAGCCGACGTCGCCGCAGATGATCCGGTCCATCGGGACCGGCTGCATCATGTCAACCTTGACCTCGTCGATCGCGCCGAGCTGGTCGGGGGTCTCCTGGAACGGGAAGGCGTCCTCGAGCTCGCGCTGCCACACGGTGTCGGGGCCGTAGGCGTGCCCCTTCGTCGCCATGCGGGCGGAGTAGAGCCGGATGAGCTCCGCGGCGATCTGCTTGACCGCCTTGCGCGCCTGGCCCTTGGTCTTCTGCCAGTCCGCGCCGCCGAGCTTGGACAGCGCCGGGGCCTCGCCCCCGACGTAGCGGGTGAGCTGGTCGAGGGCGTCGGTGGGCACGAACAGCCGGTCCGGCGGCTGGTTCCGCCGGGACGGCGCGTACTCGACGATCAGGTAGTCGCGCTGCCCGCCGTTGACGGTCCGGCTGACCATCTCGATGTACCGGCCGATGCCGTGCTGTTCGTGCACGACGAGATCACCGGGCTGCAGCTGCACCAGGTCGACGGCGTTGCGCCGGCGGGCCGGCATCTTCGTCGCCTCGCGCATCGACGTGCCGCGCTGCCCGGTGAGGTCGTGCTCGGTGAGCAGGGCCAGTCCGACGCCTGGGAAGGCGAATCCCGACTCCAGGTTGCCCTGGGTGACGTAGGCGAGACCCGCGTCGGGGGCGGCGGCGATGTCGGGCACCAGCCGGACGCCGAGGTCGGCCTCGGTGAACTGGTCGGCGGCGCGCTGCGCGGGCCCCGGACCGGCGAAGGTGACGACGACGCGCCACCCGTCCCGGGTCCAGGTGCGCACCTGCTCCACGGCCCTGGCCACGTCGCCGGAGAAGCGGTCGACCACGGCGGCGTCGAGGGTGACGTGCTCGTCGTCGTCCTCCGTCTGCAGCGTGAAGGCACCCGTCGTCCACCACGGCAGCCCGCGCATGCGGGCCGCGGTCTCCACCTCGGCGAGGTCGCGGAACGACGACGCACCCAGATCAACAGGAGCCTTCCCCACTCCGCTCTTCTCGCTGGCGGCGGTCGACCACGAGGCGGCCAGGAACTCCTCGGCGGTCCGCACCAGGTCCGCGGCGCGGCTGCGCACCCGCTCCGGATCGCAGACGAGCACGTGCGTGCCCCGGGCGACCAGGTCGGTGAGCAGCTGCATCTCGGCGCCCCCGATCAGGGCCGGGATCAGCGACTCCATGCCCTCCACGGCGATGCCCTCGGCCAGCTTGCCGAGGATCTCGGCCAGCTCCGGGTGCTCGACGGCCAGCGCCGCCGCCCGCTCCCGCACCTCGGGCGACAGGAGCAGCTCGCGGCAGGGCGGGGCCCACAGCCGGTCCGGGCGCTCGTCGAGCGAGCGCTGGTCGGCGGCGGAGAAGTAGCGGAGCTCGTCGACCTCGTCGCCCCAGAACTCGACGCGCACGGGGTGCGGCTCGGTCGGCGGGAAGACGTCGAGCAGGCCGCCGCGGACGGCGAACTCCCCGCGCTTCTCGACGAGCTCCACCCGCGTGTAGGCGGCGTCGACCAGGGCGCGGGCGACGTCGTCGAGCTCGGCGGAGTCGCCCGCGCTCAGCTCCACCGGGACGAGGTCACCCAGACCCGGAGCCAGCGGCTGCAGGACGCTGCGCACCGGCGCGACGAGGACGTCGATCGGCCCGTTCGGGCCGGGATGCGTGAGGTCGCGCAGGACGGCCAGCCGGCGGCCGACGGTGTCGGCGCCGGGGCTGAGCCGCTCGTGCGGCAGGGTCTCCCACGCGGGGAACGTCTCCACCCGGCGGCCGGGGACGAAGCAGCGGAGCTGGTCGGCCACCTGGTCGGCGTCCCGCTCGCCCGCAGTGACGACGAGCACCGGCACGCCCGCGCCCGGCTTCTGCGCCGCGAGTCCCGCCGCGACCAGCGGCTGCACCGGTGGCGCGGCCGTCACGGCGAGCGACGCACGCCCGGCCGCGGCCACCACCCGCGCCATCCGGGGGTCGCCGAGGACGACGTCGAGCACGCCGCGCAAGCTCACGGTTCTGACTCCTGGGATCCGGCGGGCGCACACGTGCCGCCGAGTGCGGCAGGGCCCGGACCAGGCTAGACCGCTCCCGGCGGCGGTGCTCCCGCGCCCGCGATGCCGGCAGGCAGAGCGTCAGTAGGCGCCCGAGAAGCTCAGCACCGCGCGGAAGGTCTTCCACATGATCAGCGCGTCGAGCGCGAGCGACCAGTTCTCGACGTACCGCAGATCCAGGCGGACCGCTTCCTCCCACGGCAGGTCGCTGCGGCCCGAGATCTGCCACAGCCCGGTGAGCCCGGGCTTCACCAGGAGGCGGCGCCGGACCTGCGTGTCGTACCGGGCGACCTCGCCGGGCAGCGGGGGCCGCGGGCCGACCAGCGACATGCTGCCGCCGAGGACGTTGAACAGCTGGGGCAGCTCGTCCAGCGACAACCGCCGGAGCCACCGCCCCACGGAGGTGACCCGCGGGTCGTCGCGCATCTTGAACAGCAGGCCGTCGGAGATGTTGTCCGCCCGGACCTCCTCGAGCCGGCGGTCGGCGTCCATGACCATGCTGCGGAACTTGAGCATGGTGAAGGTCCGGCCGTTGACGCCGACGCGTTCCTGCCGGTAGAGCACGGGACCCTCGCTGCCGAAGCGGACGGCGAGACCGATGGCGAGCAGGAGGGGCGCCAGCAGGACGACGGCTGCCGCCGCCAGACCCCGGTCGACCGAACCCTTGACCAGGCGCCGCCAGCCCTCGAAGCGAGGCTGCTCGACCGAGAGCAGCGGCAGCCCCTCGAACGGGCGGATGTGCAGCCGCGGACCGGCCACCTCGATGAGGCCGGGTGCCACCAGCAGCTCGATGTCGGTGCCCTCGAGCTTCCAGGACAGCTCCCGGAGGTACTGGGCAGCGGTCTCGCTGGCCGACGTGACGGCGATGGCGTCGGCACCGACGCGCACGGCGGTCTCCATGACGTCGTCCAGCCCGCTCACCGGGATGCCGGCCCGGTCCGCGACCCGGGCCTGGTCGGCCACGGTCACGCAGGCGGCCACGACGTCGAGACCGGCGTACTTCTCCCGACGGAGACGGTTGACCAGCTCCAGGACCGCTCCACCGCGGCCCACGACCACGACCCGCTTCGCGGTCCGGCCGCGGACCCGCTGGCGGTGCAGGTGCATCCGCGCGCCGTACCGGAGCACGAGGGTGGCCAGCGTGAGCGCCGGCACGGCGACCACGACGAGGGCCCGGCTGAGGTCCAGCCCCGCCGCGTAGGACACGAAGCCGGCCAGCGCGAGCGCCAGGAGACCCGCGCGTCCGACGAGCCGGTACTCGTCGCTCCCGGTGCCGAACACGCGCTCGTCGTGCGCTCCCACGGCCAGGAGCAGGGCCGGCCACATGACCACGAGCCCCGCAGCACCCCAGAAGAGCGAGGTCCAGACGTCGACACCGCCGGGACGGCTGAACAGGACGCTGCCTCCGGCCACGGCGGCCGCGACGGCCTCGAGAACCACCAGGACGCGGGAGTACCCGCGCATCCAGGTCCGTGCGGGCCGGGAGGGCCGGCCGGCAGCGATGCGCGACAGGTCCTCGAGCACGACCTGCGGCTCCGGCACCTGCTGGAGCCGGCTCGTCATCCCGCTGCCCTCGACTGGCACTGCGCCCCCCGTGTCACACACTGTGATTGACGTCGCATCCGGGGCCGCCCAGCCACGAACGGAACAGGCCATTTACCCCGGAAGTACCGCTCAATACCTCGGTCAACCATCACAGCGCGTCACGAACGTGTCAACCAAGGTCCTGACCGGTTCACCCTTTCGGAGGCGGACGGCTCGGGCGGCTGCAGCGCGTGATCACTCAGGCGCGGGGATGGACCTCGTTCTGGGCGGCCTCGAGCCCCCGCGCGAGCAGCGCCTCGGCGGCGTCGGCGGCCTCGGCGATGAGGAGCTCGAGCTCCTTGCGCTCGGTCGAGGAGAAGTCCTTGAGCACGAAGTCGGCGGGATCCTGACGGCCGGGCGGCCGGCCGATGCCGACGCGCACCCGCAGGTAGTCCTTGGTGCCGGTGGAGCGGGTGATCGACCGCAGGCCGTTGTGGCCCCCCTCGCCACCGCCGCGCTTGAGGCGGACGACGGAGAACGGGAGGTCCAGCTCGTCGTGCACGACGACGAGGTCCTCGACCGGCAGGTGGTGGTAGTCCAGCAACCCGCGCACGGGGCCGCCGGACTCGTTCATGTAGGTCAGCGGACGGGCCAGCACCACCCGGCGTCCGGCCAGCCGCCCCTCCCCCGACACGGCGCGGGACCGGGCGCCCTTGCCGGGCGAGAGCTTGATCCCGGCCCGCGCGGCGAGCTCGTCGAGGACCATCGCGCCGACGTTGTGCCGGTTGCCCGCGTAGCCCGGTCCGGGGTTGCCGAGCCCGATGACGAGGAAGGGCCCCTCCGAGGGGGCGGACGCCACGGGGGCGCCGGCGGTGCCGGCGCCCCCGAGGGTCGAGCTGTCGGTCAGTGGAGGCCCTTTTCCTGTTTCCTGTGCGTCAGCCGTTGTCGGAGGACTTCTCGGCCGAGTCCATGGACTCGCCGCTGCCCTGGGCCTGGGGCTCGGGCACGACGTCGCCCTCGCCGGCGCCCTCGGCGGGCTCGACGTGCTCCTCGCGCTCGATGCCGGCCTCGGCCTCGGCCTCGGCGAGCTCGGCCTCCAGCGCCTCGGCGGTCGGCGCCGGCATCAGGTTCACGACCAGCGCGTCCTCGGCGGTGACGAGGGTGGCGCCGCTCGGCAGGGTCAGCTCGCGGGCGGTGAAGCCCTCGCCGGCGCCGCGACCGGTGACGTCGACCTCGATCGACTCGGGGATGTTGGTGGCGGCGGCGGTCAGCGAGATGGTGTTGAGCTCGATGCTGACCAGCGTGTCGGGGGCGGTGTCGCCGATGACGTGCACGGGGACGTCGACGGTGACCTTCTCGCCGCGACGGACGATGACCAGGTCGACGTGCTCGTGGGTGCGCTTGAGCGGGTCGCGCTGCACGGCCTTGGTCAGCGCGAGCTGCTCCTTGCCGTCGAGGACGACGGTCAGCAGGGCGTTGGCGCCACCGTTGCGCAGGGCGGCCGCGAACTCGCGGGCGGGCAGCGACAGGTGGACGACGTCCTGACCGTGCCCGTACAGGACGGCGGGGACGCGGCCGGCACGGCGGGTGCGACGGGCGCTGCCCTTGCCGAACTCGGTGCGGGTCTCGGCTTCGAGACGGAAGTCAGCCACGGTGATGTACTCCTCAACAGGTGGATCGGTCTGCGTGCCGGTGTACGAGCGAGACACACACCCGGGGACGCTGCCCACCTGGAGCGTGCACGTCGATCACGGAGAACGGACGACCGTCTCCCTCGCCGGGCAACTCACAAGAGGATACGCGACGAGTTGCGGGAGACGCGCAGCGGTGGGCCGATCGCGGGGCCCGAAGGGTTCCCGATCGGAACATGGGCAACGGCTCAGCGCCGATCGGGACGGCACCTGGCCGCGGTGCGATCCGGACGATCGCGTCAGGAATTCCCGTCGAAGAGGCTCGTCACCGAGCCGTCCTCGAAGACCTCCTTGATCGCGCGGGCGAGCAGCGGCGCGATCGAGAGCACCGTGAGCTTGTCGAACTGCCGCTCGGGCTCGATGGGCAGCGTGTTGGTCACGATGACCTCGCTCACCCGGCTGTTCTTCAGGCGATCGACGGCCGGACCCGAGAGCACGCCGTGCGTGGCGGTCACGATGACGTCGGCGGCGCCGGCCTCGAACAGGGTCTCCGCGGCCTTCACGATCGTGCCGCCGGTGTCGATCATGTCGTCGACCAGGATGCAGACCCGGCCCTCCACCTCGCCGACGACGCGGTTGGCCTTCACCTCGTTGGGCCGCCGGGGGTCGCGGGTCTTGTGGATGAACGCCAGCGGGGTCCCGCCGAGCTTGTCGGTCCATCGCTCGGCCACGCGGACCCGGCCGGAGTCCGGTGACACCACCGTGATGTCCCGGTCGCCCCAGCGGTCGCACACGTGGTCGACGAGCAGGTCGAGCGCGAAGAGGTGGTCGACCGGGCCGTCGAAGAAGCCCTGGATCTGCGCGGTGTGCAGGTCGACGGTCATCAGCCGGTCGGCGCCGGCGGTCTTGAACATGTCGGCGACCAGGCGGGCGGAGATGGGCTCGCGGCCGCGGTGCTTCTTGTCCTGGCGGGCGTAGGGGAAGAACGGGGCGACGACGGTGATCCGCTTGGCCGACGCGCGCTTGAGCGCGTCGACCATGATCAGCTGCTCCATGAGCCAGGTGTTGATCGGCGCCGTGTGGCTCTGGACGACGAACGCGTCGCAGCCGCGTACCGACTCCTCGAACCGCACGAACAGCTCACCGTTGGCGAACTCGTACGAGGCGGTGGGCGTCGGGGTCGTGCCGAGGTGCCCGGCGATCTCCGTCGCCAGCTCGGGGTACGCCCGCCCCGAGAAGAGCATGAGGCTCTTGCTGTTCGCCTGCCGGATCGCGCTCATCGGCTCGTCGTCCCCTGCTGCTCGGTGTCCGCCCTGAGTGCCTCCGCCCGGCCCTCGGCCGCTTCCGCGGCCGCGGCCGCGGCCGTCCCTGAGCGGCGGCGGCGGACCCAGCCTGCCACATTCCGCTGAGGCGCCCGCGCGACGGCCATGGCCCCCGGCGGGACGTCGGAGGTGATCACCGACCCCGCCGCGGTGTAGGCGCCGTCCCCCACGGTGACCGGTGCCACGAGCATGGTGTCCGACCCGATGCGCACGTGGTCGCCGACCGTCGTGTGGTGCTTGGCGACCCCGTCGTAGTTGACGAACACCGTCGCGGCCCCGACGTTGGCCCCTTGGCCGATGGTCGCGTCGCCGACGTAGGACAGGTGCGGCACCTTCGAGCCCTCGCCGACCTCGACGTTCTTGGTCTCGACGAACGCCCCCACCTTGGCCCCCCGGGCCAGCCGGGTGCCCGGCCGCAGGTAGCTGAACGGGCCGACCGTGGCCGCGGGACCGATCGCCGCGCCGAGGCAGTGCGACCGGACCACCGACGCGCCCTCGTCCACCTGGCAGTCCACCAGCGTGGTGTCGGGCCCGACGACGGCGCCGGCCGCGACCGTCGTCGTCCCGCGGAGCTGGGTCCCCGGCTCGAGCACGGCGTCGGGCGCGACCGACGCGGTGACGTCGACCCAGGTGGTCGCCGGGTCGACGACGGTCACACCGGAGACCATGAGCGCGTCGAGGACGCGGTCGTTGATCGTGCGCCGGCGGGCGGCGAGCTCGCGCCGGTCGTTGCAGCCCAGGACGTCGTCGGGGTCGTCGGCGAGGACGCCGCCGACCGGTGCACCGTCGGCGACCAGCAGCGCGAGGACGTCGGTGACGTACTGCTCCCCCTGGTCGTTGTCCGACCCGAGGCGCGCGAGGCTGCGCCGCAGGGCCGCGGCGTCGCCGACGTAGACACCGGCGTTGATCTCCCGGATGGCCCGCTGGGCGTCGGTCGCGTCGCGTTCCTCGACGATCGCGCGCACGGCGCCGGAGTCGTCCCGGACGATGCGCCCCAGTCCGGCCGGGTCCTCGACCGCCGCGGTCAGGACGGTGAGGACGCTCCCGGCCCGCTCGTGCTCGGCCACGAGCCGGTCGATCGTCTCCGCGCGCAGCAGGGGTGCGTCGCCGTTGACCAGCAGCACCGGACCCTCGACGTCGGGCACCGCGTCCAGGGCCACCGCCGCCGCGTGCCCGGATCCCCGCTGCTCCGCCTGGAGCACGGGCACCGCGTCCGGCGCGATCGCCGCGAGGTGCTCCTCGACGGCCTCCCGGCCCGCACCCACGACCACGACGGTCGTCCCTGCCCGCAGCGGCGCCGTCGCGGCGAGGACGTGGCCGAGCAGGCTGCGCCCGCCCAGCTCGTGCAGGACCTTCGGGGTCGACGAACGCATGCGGGTGCCCTGCCCGGCGGCGAGGACGACGACCGCCGCGACGGCCGGTTCGGATGTCTCCTGCGGGGTCACGGAACTCCTCGGACGGCGACAGGTCGGTACAGCTGGGGGACTCGGACTCGAACCGAGACTGCACGGCTCCAAAGGCCGGCGGGCTGCCGATTACCCCATCCCCCACCCCGGGTGCCGGACGGCACCACGGAGGCGCCCCGCGAAGGGCGTCCGTCGGCGAGCCTAGGGCCGCAGGCGGCGCCGGGCACCCATGGGACCGTCGGGGCGTCCCGGAGCGAGGGCGGCCTCAGGTCGCCGCGCTGCCTACGCTGCCGTAGGTTACGGGGACGTAGCCCCGATGCAGGACGGTCCCGGACCGCGCGCGAGGCAGCCCGCCACAGCTCCAGGAGAACAGTTGTCCGCTCCCGCCCTCACCCGGCCCACGGCTCCTCCCCGCCTCGCCGAACCGCATGCCGGGCTGCCCGCCAACGCCATCGGCAGGCACAAGAGCACGCTCGAGATCGTCACGCTGTACGTGATCGTGGCGGTGCCGTTCCTCGCGCTGGCGGCCGTCGTGCCCGCCGTCTGGGGCTGGGGCCTGTCCTGGCTGGACGTGGGTCTCGCCGTCGTCTTCTACTACCTCACCCTGCTGGGCGTGACCGTCGGCTACCACCGGCACTTCACCCACGGCTCGTTCAAGGCCAAGAGGCCGCTGCGGCTCGCGCTGGCCGCCGCCGGGTCGATGGCGATCCAGGGCCCGGTCATCCAGTGGGTCGCCGACCACCGCCGCCACCACGCCTTCTCCGACCGGGCCGGCGACCCGCATTCGCCGTGGCGCTACGGCACCGACCTGCGCTCGCTGCTCAAGGGCATGTTCCACGCGCACCTGGGCTGGCTGTTCGACCGGCGGAAGACCAACCAGGAGCGTTACGCCCCCGACCTGCTCAAGGACGGCGGCCTGCGCGCCACGAGCCGGCTGTTCGTGGTGTGGGCGTTCCTGAGCCTCGCGGCGCCCGCCGTCGTCGGTGGCCTGGTCACCGGCAGCTGGGCCGGCGCGTGGTCGGCGTTCTTCTGGGCGGGCCTGGTGCGGGTCGCGCTGCTGCACCACGTCACCTGGTCGATCAACTCGGTCTGCCACGTCGTCGGCAACCGCCCGTTCGTCTCCCGCGACCGGGCGACCAACTTCTGGCCGCTGGCGATCCTCAGCGGCGGCGAGTCGTGGCACAACCTGCACCACGCCGACCCCACCTGCGCCCGGCACGGCGTGCTGCGCGGCCAGGTCGACATCAGCGCACGGATCATCTGGATCTTCGAGAAGCTGGGCTGGGCCCGCGACGTCAAGTGGCCCGACCCCGTCCGGCTCGCGGCCAAGCGGAGCGTGCCCGCTACGGCGTCGTCCTGAGCGACTCCGCGACACCGGCGCCTCCCCCGCCCGGACGACCTGCATCCCGCAGGCCGGCCGGGCGGAGCCGTCCCCAAGGGGGCCTGGGCGCGATGACCAGCGGCCCGCCCCGGCCCCGCGTGCGGATGACCGGCGCCCAGCGGCGCTCGCAGCTGCTGACCATCGGCCGGGAGCTGTTCGCGCAGAAGGGTTACGAGGCGACGTCGATCGAGGAGATCGCCGCCCGTGCCGACGTGAGCAAGCCCGTGGTCTACGAGCACTTCGGCGGCAAGGAGGGGCTGTACGCGGTCGTCGTCGACCGCGAGATGCAGTTCCTGCTCGACCGGTTCACCTCCGTGCTGTCCGAGCCGGGCCGCCCCCGGCAGCTCCTCGAGCGCGCCGCGCTGGTGCTGCTCGAGTACATCGACGACGACACGTCCGGCTTCCGGGTGCTCACCCGCGACGCGCCGGTGACCAGCGGGATCGGCTCGTTCTCCTCGCTGATCGGCGAGGTCGCCCGCAAGGTCGAGCACATCCTCGGTGAGCAGTTCGCCGCCCGCGGGTTCGACCCGCGGCTGGCCGAGCTCTACAGCCAGGCACTGGTGGGCATGGTGGCGCTGGTCGGCCAGTGGTGGCTGGACAACCGGGCGCTCGACAAGCACGAGGTCGCCGCCCACCTCGTCAACCTGGCCTACAACGGGCTGGCCCACCTGGAGCAGCGGCCGGACCTGGTCGAGGACGTCCTCCCCCCGACCGCGGGCTGAGGCCCCTCAGGCCACCGGTCGGGCGCCGGGGACGGGGCCGTGGACGGCGCGCACGGTGCGGAAGACCCCCGCCCCGGCGAGTGCTGCGGCCAGCCGCACCGCCGCCTGCTCGTCGGCGGCCAGCGCAGCGACGGTCGGACCGGATCCGCTCACCAGCGCGCCTGCCGCACCGGCGTCGGTCGCCGCCCGCAGCGCCCGCCGGAGCTCGGGGCGCAGCGCGGTCGCCGGCGCCTGCAGGTCGTTCACGAGGGCGGCGGCCAGTTCGTTCGTCGACCCGCTCCGCAGCGCGGCGATGACCGGCTCGGCGGGCGCCGTCGTCCCGTCGGGCACGCATCCCTCGGCGCGCAGCCGGTCCAGCTCGGCGTAGACGGCCGGGGTGGACAGCCCCTCGCCGGAGATCCCGAGAACCCAGTGCGTCTGCGTGCCGGTGAGCACCGGCGAGAGCTGCTCGCCGCGGCCCGAACCCAGCGCCACCCCGCCGTGCAGGCTGAACGGCACGTCGCTGCCCAGCTGCGCCGCGAGGCTCGTCAGGTCGCTGCGGGCGGCGCCGGTCCCCCACAGCTCGTCCAGGGCGACCAGCGCGGCCGCGGCGTCGGCGCTGCCCCCGGCCAGCCCCGCGGCGGCCGGGATGCTCTTCGCGACGTCGATCGTGGCGTCGGCCGGCACGCCCGCCTGCTCGGCGAGCAGCTCGGCCGCCCGCCACACCAGGTTGCGCCGGTCGGTCGGGACGGCGCCGGCGCCCTCGCCCGACAGCGTGAGCGCGAGGCCGTCGCCCGGCGCCACGGTGACCGTGTCGAAGAGGGAGACCGCCAGGTAGACGGTGCGCAGCTCGTGGAAGCCGTCGGGCCGCAGGGGACCGACGGCGAGGTGCACGTTCACCTTGGCCGGCGCCCGGGCGGTGACGCTCACGGGTCCACCGGCTCGGTCGCGGCCAGCCGGGCGAAGTCGGTCACCGACAGCTGCTCCCCGCGGGCGGCGGGGTCGATGCCGGCCGCGCGGAGCCGGGCCTCGGCGGCCGCCGGGCTGCCCGCCCAGCGGGCGAGCGCGGCGCGCAGTCCCTTCCGCCGGGTGGCGAAGGCGGCGTCGACGACGGCGAAGGTGGCCACGCGGTCGCCCGGCGGCGGCGGACGGCGGACGAGGGCGACCAGCCCTGAGTCGACGTTGGGCTCGGGCCAGAACACCCGGCGGCCCACCGATCCGGCCCGGCGCACCTCGCCGTACCAGGCCGCCTTCACCGACGGCACCCCGTAGGCGGCATGTCCCGGGGGCGCGGCCAGCCGCTCGGCCACCTCGGCCTGCACCAGGACCAGCGCCCGGTCCAGCGTGGGCAGCAGCTCCAGCAGGTTCAGTAGCACCGGGACGGCGACGTTGTACGGCAGGTTGGCCACCAGCGCCGTGGGGGGCGGGCCGGGCAGCTCCTGCAGGCGCAGCGCGTCTGCCTCGACGACGGTCAGCCGGTCGGCCAGGTCGGGACGGCGGTCGGCCACCGTCTCCGGCAGCCGCCGCGCCAGCCGGGGATCGATCTCCACCGCGACCACCCGCGCAGCCGCCGGCAGGAGGCCGAGGGTCAACGAGCCCAGCCCGGGACCGACCTCGAGGACGACGTCGTCGGGGCGCAGTCCGGCGGTGCGGACGATGCGCCGGATGGTGTTCGCGTCGTGCAGGAAGTTCTGCCCGAGCGTCTTGGTCGGCCGCAGGTCGAGCTGCTGGGCCAGCTCGCGGATCGCGGCCGGCCCGAGCAGGCCCGTCAGGAACGGCCCCGCTGCAGGGACCCGCTGCGGCCCCGTCCCGGGTCCCGCCCTGAGCTTGCGAAGGGTGGGGAGGACGGGGTCCTTCCACGGTGGGGGACAGCGGGGTCCTTCATCAGTCGAACAGGTGGCTGCCGCAGCCCCACTGCCCGGCGCCGGCCTTGGCGTACAGCAGCTGGGCGCGGTAGGTCTGCTCGTCCGGCGAGGCGTCGATCGGGTTGCCCGTGCCGCCGACGGAACGCCAGGTGCTCAGCGAGAACTGGTAGAGGCCGTAGTAGCCGGCCGGGTTGACCGCGCGCGGGTTGTTCGTCGACTCGCAGCGGGCCAGCGCCGTCCAGTTGAGGCCGTCGGCGCTCGGTGCGAAGGCCGGCCGCGGCTTGGTGCCCACGGCGACCTGCTCGGCGACCGGTTCGCGGGTGACGGTGGTGTCGAGCGTTTCGCGGCCAGTCTCGACGCCGTCGACGACGGTCACGCGGAAGGTCGACACCTGCTCGCCGGCGACCCCGCGCACGGTGACCTTCTCGTCGCCCTCGTACATGGCGGCGTCGGGGGTCTCGACCCGCTCGAACGGGATGGGTGCGGCCCCCTGCACGTCCGAGACCTGGACGCGGAAGACCTGCAGCCGCATCCGGTTGAGCAGCCCCTGCTCGAGGTAGAGGCTCGTGCGGTCGGTCTCGCCCAGCGTGATGCCCTGCTCCTCGAGCAGCGCGCCCGCCGTGGCCGCCGTCGTGCTGACGACGCGCTCCTGCCCGTCGGCGATGAGCACGATGTCCTTCGGCGTCGAGATCGTCAGCTCCATGCCGTCCAGCGGGAGGCGCTCGCTGCGGCTGGCGGACAGCACCAGGTCGTCGGCGCGGTAGCCGAGCTGCGCCAGTGCCTCGTCAACGGACAGCGCGGTCACGTAGACCTGTCGCGAGACGCCGTCCACGGTGAGCTCCAGGAGCCGCGCCCGGTTGACGACGACGGCGTCACCGTCGGCCAGCGCCTGACCAGGGGCCGGGAGGACCACGTCGTGGGCAGCGGGCTCCAGCCCCTCCTCCGCCAGCACCTCGGCGACCGTCCCGGCGTAGGTGCCGACACGGCTGACCTGTCCGTCGACGGTGAGCGTCACGGACTTCTGGGCGGCGAAGTAGGCCAGCGTGCCGCCGACGAGCCCGAGGAGGACGAGGGCGAACAGGCTGATCCGGAGGGAACGGTGCACGACACTTCCACGGAGTCACGGGACCCGGGCAGGAGAACGGGCGGGCCACCGGGAGGCGGCTCACCGGTCACGGTCCCGATCTGGACGGCAGCCGGTTCGGAGCGGAGGCCCCGGCCGATGAATGCCGCCCGGGTCGGTCTCCACCCCGGCTGTCAGTCACGACACGATAACGAACACGGTGCGAGTGGCAATGATGCACAGCGAGTGAAGCAGAGGCTCTCAGGTGCTTTCCGTGGGCACGCCGATACGCTATGTGGCCGCCGTGCCGGGTGAGGCCGCTGAGGCGGGAGTCGACGCCTGAGACGGGAGTGACGAAGGCAACAGCGTGAGAAGGGCCCATCCGGGCAACCACGGGGCCCGGCCGGCCGCCGGTTCAGCCGGCGAGGGCGCGCGCGTTCGACCGCACCGGCCGCAGCCAGGTGAGCAGGAATCCGGCCACCGCGATCCCGGCCGCCAGCGCGGAGAACCCCGCGGCCACCAGGACGACGGGCAGGAAGTCGAACCCCTCGGTCACCCGCTCCGGGTCGATCCCCCCGACGAGCAGCAGGGTGCCCAGCGGCAGCAGCGCGAGGACGCTGGCGGCCGCCGTGACCAGGTGTGCCGTCCAGGTCCGGAGGGCCTCGTCGATCGGCACGTCGGCCCCCGCGGCGGGCAGGGGCCGGAGGACGGCGCGCAGCAGGGCCACCTCGGCGAGGACCCATGCCGTCAGGGGCGCGACCAGGGCCGCCCAGGCGACGGCGTCCGAGAGCTCGCCGTCGCGCCACAGGCCGACGGTCGCGGCCACCTGGGCGACGACGGCCACCCGCATCGTGGCGACCAGCCAGCCGGAGATCTGCTCGCTGCGCCGTGGCCGGCGCGGAGGGGTGCTGTAGCGCCAGCGCGGACGCGGGCGGGTGGCCTCGGCCAGGAGCACGCCGGCGAGCATCCCGAGCGCGAGCACCGGCACCCAGAGGAAGACCGACGCCTCGGCGAGCAGCACCACGCTGCCGAGGACACCCGCGATCCCGAGCAGAAGGCCGAGCTGCCGGATCCTGCGGCCGTGCAGCGCCTGCCGCTGCAGCGTGGCGATGCCCTCCGGCGTGGGTTCGACCAGCTCCACCGACCCGCCGGCGACGTGACGACGACCGGCGGCCAGCCACCAGGCGCGCGCCAGCAGTACCCCCGGCACGAGCACGGCGATGAAGAGAACGACGGCGATCAAGCGGCCCACGGTGTGAGTGTCCCCCGTTACGGCGCCGGAGTGGCGGGGGCGTCCTCCCACTTTCCGAAGACGCGCTCCGCCGTCGCGGTCAGACCGGCGCAGAACTCGGGAAGGCCGGTACCGGTGACCTCGGCCAGGGCCCGCACGGTGAGCGGGACGAGCCGGGATCCGTTGGGGCGACCGCGATGCGGCATGGGCGTCAGGAACGGCGCGTCGGTCTCGACCAGCATCTGCCCCACCGGCGTCAGTGCCGCGGCCTCGCGCAGGTATCCCGCGTTGCCGAACGTCACCGTGCCGGCGAAGGACAGGACGTAGCCCCGCTCGACGCAGCGGCGCGCGAAACCGGCGTCGCCGGAGAAGCAGTGGAAGACGGTGTGCTCGGGAGCGCCCTCGTCCTCGAGCACCCGCAGGATCTCCTCGTGCGCGTCCCGATCGTGGATGACCAGGGTGACCCCGCGCTCCTTGGCGATGCGGATGTGCGCCCGGAACGACGCCTCCTGATCGGCCCAGCCCTCGGATCCGGTGCGGTACCGGTCGAGCCCCGTCTCCCCCACGGCACGCACCCGCGGCAGGGCGGCCAGCCGGTCGATCTCGGCGAGGGCGTCGTCGGTGGCCTTCCCGGCGCCCGCCTCGTTCGGATGCAGGGCGACGGCGGCGAGGACGTTCGGGTGGCGGGCGGCCAGCGCGGCCGACCAGCGGGACGACGCGACGTCGACGCCGACCTGCACGAGTCGGGGCACGTTGACCGCGACCGCCGCAGCGATCTCGGCGTCGACGTCCTCGTCGGACGCCCACTCGCCGTGCTCGTCGCCGGCCGGCCGCTCCCCCAGGACGATGTCGAGGTGCGTGTGGCTGTCCAGGACGGGCGACGGCAGGGGGTCGGGGGACGGCGGTGGCTCGCCCCGCCGGTTGGCGCGGGACGCGGCGCTGCGACTCACTCGCCCTCTTCCAGCCGGCGCAGCTCCTCCTCGACCACCTTCTCGTCGAGCTTGGTGAAGATCGGCGTCGGCGCGGCCAGCGGCGTCCCCGGGGGCGGCAGCGGCGGGGAGCCCCAGCGCGCCTGCCCCTCGTCGTAGGGCCCGGTGATGATGGGGTACGGCGAGCCGTCGTCGAGATCGGTGACCTCGTGGATCTCGGGCGCCACCGACCAGACGCCGGTGCCGCCCAGCAGCTCGTGCACCTTCTGCGCCGAGTGCGGGAGGAACGGCGTCAGCAGGGCGTTGCAGTCCTGGATGGCCTGCAGGGCGGTGTGCAGGACGGTGTCGCGGCGGGCCGGGTCCTCCTTCAGCTTCCACGGCGCCTGGTCGGACAGGTACTTGTTGGCCTCGGCGACCACCCGCATGGCCTCGCCGATGGCCGCCTTCTGCCGGTTGCGGCCCAGCAGGTCGCCGATCGGGACGAACGCACCGTTCGTCGTCGCCAGCAGGGTGCGGTCGGCGTCGGTCAGCTCGCCCGGCGTCGGCACGGCCCCGACGTTCTTGGCCGCCATCGAGACAGTCCGGTTGACCAGGTTGCCCCAGCCGGCGACGAGCTCGTCGTTGTTCCGGCGCAGGAACTCCGCCCAGGTGAAGTCGGTGTCCTGGTTCTCGGGGCCCGCGACGGCGATGAAGTAGCGCAGGGCGTCGGCGTCGTACCGGGCCAGGAAGTCGCGCACGTAGATGACGACCTGGCGGGACGACGAGAACTTGCGTCCCTCCATGGTGAGGAACTCGCTCGAGACGACCTCGGTGGGCAGGTTGAGCCGGCCGAGCGACCCGTTCGTGCCGCCCTTGTCGCCCTCGCCGTTGTAGCCGAGCAGCTGGGCGGGCCAGATCTCGGAGTGGAAGACGATGTTGTCCTTGCCCATGAAGTAGTAGGCGTCGGAGTCCGGGGTCTGCCACCACTGGCGCCAGGCCTCGGGGTCGCCGGACCGGCGGGCCCACTCGATGGACGCCGACAGGTAGCCCACGACCGCGTCGAACCACACGTAGATGCGCTTGTCGGGCCGGTCCCGCCAGCCGTCGAGCGGGACCGGCACTCCCCAGTCGATGTCGCGGGTGTAGCTGCGCGGCTTGAGGTCGTCGAGCAGGTTCACGCTGAAGTTGAGGACGTTGGGCCGCCAGCTCTTGCGGGTGGCCAGCCAGTCGCCGAGCGCCTTCGTGAATGCCGGCAGGTCGAGGAAGTAGTGCTCGCTCTCCACGAACTTCGGCGTCTCGCCGTTGATCCGGCTGACCGGGTTGATCAGGTCGGTCGGGTCGAGCTGGTTGCCGCAGTTGTCGCACTGGTCGCCGCGCGCGCCGTCGTAGCCGCAGATGGGGCAGGTGCCCTCGATGTAGCGGTCGGGCAGGGTGCGGCCGGTCGACGGGCTGATGGCACCGAGCGTCGTCTGCGGGAACACGTACCCGTTCTTGAGCAGGCCCAGGAAGATCTCCTGGCTGACCTGCGCGTGGTTGACCGTCGTCGTCCGGGTGAACAGGTCGTAGCTCAGGCCGAGCGCCTGGAGGTCGCCCACGATGATGCGGTTGTTCCGGTCGGCCACCTCGCGCGGCGTCACGCCCTCGGCGTCGGCGGCGACGGTGATCGGGGTGCCGTGCTCGTCGGTGCCGCTGACCATCAGGACCTTGTCGCCGGCCATGCGGTGGTAGCGGCTGAAGACGTCGGAAGGGACGCCGAACCCGGAGACGTGGCCGATGTGCCGCGGACCGTTCGCGTAGGGCCAGGCGACTGCGGTCAGGATGTGCCGATCACTCACGTCACGAGACTAGTGAGCGGCGTCCACCCGGCTCGGTGCTGGGAGTAGCTCAGTGCTGGGAGTACACGACCGACGCGGGCTCGTTCGCGCCGGCGCCCTCGACCGGCGCCAGCACCGCGACGGCGCCGAGGGTGATCCCGATGATCCCGAGGGTCACGGTGGCCAGCATGCGGTGCGTCTGCACCGGGTCGGCGCGGCGGACGCGGGTGCGCGGCCCCGCGGCGATCCAGAGACGGGCCGACGGGCAGCCGGCGAGCAGCAGCTTGCCGACCGGCACGGCCAGCCCCAGCAGGCCGAGGGCCGGCACGGGGAGGGTGGTCGGGAGGGGGAAGGGCAGCACCGTGGCGACGACCATGGCCACCACGACCAGCCCGATCTCGCCGTAGGCGACACCGGTCAGCAGCCGGCGGCCGGCGCCGTCGATCACGGCGGCAGCGCTGCCGGCGCACAGCACGATCCAGCCGGCGAGGAAGACCAGCCCGGCGGCGACGAGCCAGCCCGCGGGGCGCACGGACGACAGTGCCGAGTCGAGCCCGGAGAGGCCCACGGCCAGCAGGCCCACGGCCTCGAGGATGCCGACCACGCCCGCAGCGAGGATCGCCACCGGCATGCGGCGCGGAGCGGTCACCGGCGTCGCGGCGGCCTCGCGCGACGGCACGAGAACGTGCGTCGGCGCGAAGGTCTCGCGGGCGTCCAGGACGCTTGTGGCCATGGATATCAGCTCGGCCCCTGCGGCGGTTCCCTGTAGACGCGGCCAGGCGAACTCACCCGTGGGGGTGAGCGTCGATCGCCCCCCAGGCCGCAGACCTACGCTGCTGCGCATGAGCAGCGAGATGCCACCTGCCCCCAGGGGGCCTCTGGCGCTCCCGGACGACGCCCCCGGCGGTCGCTCCCCGACGAGCCGGCCCCGTCCCGCCGGACGTCAGCAGCGGACCGCGTCGCGGCGGCCCGATGTCGACGCCGTCGTCGACTGCGCCGTCTACGTCGACGGCCGGCGGCAGGGGCCCGTCGCACCGGAGGACGCGCTGCGGGTCGCGACCGAGGCCGGTGGGTTCGTGTGGCTGGGCCTGTTCGCGCCCACCGAGGCGGAGCTGGGTGCGATCGCGCAGCAGTACGACCTGCACCCGCTCGCCGTCGAGGACGCCGTCTACGCCCACCAGCGGCCCAAACTCGACCGCTACGACGACGCGCTGTTCATGGTCCTGAAGACGACGACGTACGTGGAGCACGAGGAGCTGACCCCGAACAGCGAGGTGGTCGGCACCGGCGAGGTCATGGTCTTCCTGGGCGGGCACTACGTGATCACGGTGCGGCACGGGGAGCACGGCGAGCTCAACGAGCTGCGGCACCGGCTCGAGGACCAGCCCGATCTGCTCTGCCAGGGACCCGCCGCGGTGCTCTATGCCATCGCGGACCTCGTCGTCGACACGTTCGTCGAGGTGGCCGGCGCCGTCGAGGAGGACGTCGACGAACTGGAGGCGTCGGTGTTCAGCTCCGAGCGCACCGACGACATCCCCCGCCTCTACCAGCTCAAGCGGGAGCTGCTGCAGCTGCGCCGGGCCGTCTCACCGCTGGAGGTGCCGCTGCAGAAGCTGGCCGACCGGCAGATGGACGTCGTCCCGGAGGCGATGCGGTCGTACTTCGGCGACGTGCTCGACCACGCGATCCGGGTGCGGGACCAGGTGAGCTCGCTCGACGAGCTGCTCACCTCGATCCTGCAGGCGTCACTGGCCCGTACGTCGCTGGCCGACAACGAGGACACCCGCAAGATCTCGGCGTGGGCCGGCATCATCGCCGTCCCGACCGCGATCGCCGGGATCTACGGGATGAATTTCCGCTACATGCCCGAGCTCGACTGGCGCTTCGGCTACCCGCTCGTGCTGCTGGTGATCGCCGTGATCTGCGGAATCCTGTACCGCGGCTTCAAGCGCAACAACTGGCTGTAGGAGGCTCCTCCGGGAGATTGCGCCCGAAAGCACCTCTCAGCACCCCGTGAGACGTGCACCATCGCGCAATCGCCGGCGCCTGTGGATGAGCCCAGCGGGAACGCACCGCCGTTCGGCACCGTCGGCCCGTGCCGTATCGCGCCCGCGTCCCGTCCGACCTGCGGACCGAGGTGTTCCGCGGCTCCCACGCGGTCCGCGCCGGGGCGCTGACACGCCGGCAGCTCAGCGGACCGACTTGGCGGCACCTCTTCCAGGACGTCTACGTCCACCGCGACGTCCCGGTCACCCATGCTCTCCGCGCCCGGGCGGCGACCGTCCTGCTCCCCGCTGCCGTCGTCACCGGTCCCAGCGCAGCCGTCCTGTGGGGCCTCGACCTCGCAGGGGCGGACGACGACGTCGAGGTCACCCTTCCGCCCAGAAGCCACATGGTGCGGGTCAACGGCATCCGCAGCCGCCGAGCGGTGCTGCCCGACATGGACGTGCGGCGACTTGATGGTGTCCGTGTGAGCACGCCGGTGGCGACGGCGCTCCGGCTCGCCTCGGCGCTCGCGCTGGACCCCGCTGTGGCGGCGGTTGATCAGCTGATCGCGCTCCGCGTCGTGGACCTGGGCACGGTCCGCGCACGGGCGGCGGCGGCCCGCGGGCCGGGGTCGGCACGAGCTCGGACCGTCGCGGAGCTCGCCGACGGACTCGCCCAGTCCCCGCAGGAAACCCGGCTGCGACTGATGGTGGGGCGAAGCTCGCTGCCGCCGCCGGTGGCTCAATACGTCGTGGAGTACGACGGCCGGTTCGTGGCGCGGGTGGACTTCGGGTGGCCGGAACACAAGGTCGCCGTCGAGTACGACGGACTGTGGCATGCCGAGTCCGGCCAGTTCGCGCGAGACCGCCAACGGCTGAACGGATTGCAGGCGGCCGGCTGGCGCATCGTCTTCGTCACCGCGGCGGACATGTACCGGCCGGACGAGGTGATCGTCCGAATCGCACGCGCCCTCTTCGGCTGATTGCGCGCGGATCGACGTCTCGACCACCCCGGAGACGTACTTCAGGGCGCAATCGCACCAGCTAGGACCGCTTCGCGGCGATCACGGCGTCGTAGACGGTCCGCTTGGGAAGACCCGTGCGGACGACGACGGCGCGGATCGCCTCCTTGCGCGTGGCGCCCGCCGCCTCCTCCTCGGCGACCGCGACGGCCAGCGCGGCGGCGTCCATCTCCACGGGCACCGGGATCGCACCCGCCACCACCAGCGTGATCTCCCCGCGGACGCCCTCGGCGGCCCACGCGGCGAGGTCGGCCAGCCCGCCGCGCCGCACCTCCTCGTAGGTCTTGGTCAGCTCGCGGCACACCGCCGCCGGCCGGTCGTCGCCGAACGCGCCCGCCGCGTCCGCGAGGGCCTCCGCCAGCCGGTGCGGCGACTCGAAGAACACCATCGTCCGGCGCTCCTCGGCCAGACCGGCCAGCAGCGACCGCCGCTCGCCGCCCTTGCGCGGGAGGAAGCCCTCGAAGCAGAACCGGTCGACCGGCAGCCCGGACACCGCCAGCGCGGTGGTCACCGCCGACGGTCCGGGCACCGAGGTCACCGGTACACCCGCGTCGATCGCCGCCCGCACCAGCGTGTATCCGGGGTCGGACACCGAGGGCATCCCGGCGTCGGTCAGCAGCAGCACGGTGGCGCCGTCGGTCAGCGCGGCCAGCAGCCGGGGCAGCCGCGCCTGCTCCACCGACTCGTGGAAGGTCACCACACGGCCGGTGAGGGTGACCCCGAGGTCCGCGGCGAGCCGGTGCAGCCGCCGGGTGTCCTCGACGGCGAGCACGTCGGCGGTCGCCATCACCTCGCGCAGCCGCGGGCCGACGTCACCCGGTTGGCCCAGGGGTGCGCCACCGAGCACCAGCCGACCGCTCATGGCGACGAGCCTGTCACGAGGGAGAACGCGAACGGTCCACCTACCCTGGCGGCATGGCGGTGCTGGCACCCGAGCGCGCGGAGCAGGAGCCGCAGCAGCCGGAGACGCCCGCGCCCGCCCGCCGCCGGCCCGCGCCCCGGCCGCGGCGCGGCCGCACGCCACCCCTGCCCGACGACACGCGGCTGTCCTGGGTCCTCACGGCGGCACTGGGGATCGCCGGGCTGCTGGTCCGGCTCTGGGGCATCAGCTATCCGCGCGACCTGCTGTTCGACGAGGCCTACTACCCGCCCGAGGCACACGAGCTGCTGACCTGGGGTTTCGAGTACAACCGCGGCTACTCCTTCATCGTCCACCCGCCGCTGGGCAAGTGGCTCATCGCGCTCGGCGAGCAGCTGTTCGGCTACGACTCGTTCGGCTGGCGCTTCCCGTCGGCGGTCGCCGGCAGCATCGCCGTCGTCGTCCTCGTCCGGCTGACCCGGCGGCTGACCGGCTCCACCCTCCTCGGGCTGCTGGCCGGACTGCTCCTGACCCTGGACGGCTTCTCGTTCACGCTCAGCCGGATCGGCCTGCTCGACGTGTTCCTCCAGGCGTTCGTGATCTCGGCCGTGGCCTGCCTGGTGGTGGACCGCGACGTCGTCCGCGCGCGGGTGCGGGCCATGGACGGGGTGCCGGGCCGGATCGGGCCACGCGGCTGGCGGATCGCGGCGGGCGTGCTGTTCGGCGCGGCCTGCGCGGTCAAGTGGAGCGGCGTCTGGTTCCTGGCGTTCTTCGCCGTCCTCTCCCTGTTCTGGGACCGCGCGGCCTGGCGCGAGGCCGGCGTGCCGGGACCCACACGGACGACGATCCGCCGCGGGGTGCCCGGCGCGGTGTGGGCGCTGGGCGCGGTCCCGGTGCTGAGCTACCTGTCGACGTTCACCGGCTGGTTCCTGGGCGAGACGTCGCAGGGCAAGGCGTGGGCGCAGCAGAACCCCGACACCGCGTTCCCGTTCGTCCCCGACGCGCTGCGGTCGCTCTGGCACGAGCACGCGAAGTGGCTGGAGTTCCACAGCGCGCTGTCGACGCCCCACCCGTGGGAGTCCGGCCCGTGGTCGTGGCTGGTGGACGGCCGGCCGATCCTCCTGTGGAACCCGCAGGGCCTCACCGACCCGGCCGGCGAGCAGGTGGTGCGCTACATCCTCATGGTCGGGACGCCGACGCTCTGGTTCGCCTTCGCGCCGGCGCTGCTGTGGATGGTCTGGCGCGTCGTGGCCCGGCGGGACCCGGCGGCGCTGACCGTCCTGGTCGGCATCGCCGCGGGCTGGCTCACCTGGTTCGTGAACCTCGAGCGGACGATGTTCATCTTCTACATGGCTCCGGTCGCGCCGTTCTTCGTGATCGCGGTGACGCTCGCCCTGCAGGACGCCATCGGCCCGGCGCACGCCGACCCGTTCCGCCGGCAAGTGGGGCTGGCGGCGGTGTGCCTCTTCGTGGCGCTGGTCGCCGCGACCTTCGTGTTCTTCTACCCGGTGCTCACCGGCCAGCCGCTGTCGCACTCCGAGTGGCTGCTGCGGATGTGGTTCCCCTCGTGGTTCTGAGGGGTCAGCCCTGCCGGCCCCGGCGCGCGAGGTAGAGCGCCCCGACCACGCCGAACGCCAGCACCAGTAGTGCTCCGACGACGATCAGCACCTGTGCGACCGTCCCGGCGCCCGGCCACAGCCCGCGCAGTCCGTCGGCGATGAACCACAGCGCGATGGCCGCCACGACTCCGCGGCCGATCCAGCGGAGCCGGGTGGCGTGCGCGTCGGCCGACGAGTCGCCCGGCGCGGGGTCGGGGGAGCTCATCGGGGTCTCCTCGCAGGTCGGCTCAGCAGTTGGTGGTGAGTGTCGCCGTCTGCGGCGTCGAGGTCCACGACTGGTAGTAGCCGACGATCCGGTAGGTGTAGGTGACCCCGTTGGACAGCGGGCCGTCCGTGGCCGAGGTCGCCGAGACCGGCGTCAGGTAGCCGGTCAGCTGGACGACGCCCCCGACCAGCCGCTCCACCCGGTATCCGGTGGCCCACGCGCTCGGGGTGGCGGTCCACGTGCCGTTGGCGTACGGCGTGCCCGGCACCGGCCGCAGGGCGATCGTGTGCGTGACCCACTCGGAGTTGAAGCCGGTGGAGGAGCTGCGCGTGGGCGTGGCTCCCGGCCCGGCGAAGCTCTCGTCGGAGGCGGTGGCGCCCTCGGTCGCGGTGCCGGTCCCCGAGTACACCTGCCAGCGCGGGGTGGTGCCGGCCGGGGCGGGCAGGTCCTCCTGGCGCTTGGTGATCGTGTGGAGCAGCACGGTGTTGGCGACGGTGGTCGTCACCGAGGGGGTGGACGCGGTGGCGGAGGCGCCGGTCCGGACGCCGAAGGCCTCGACCGGATCGACGGTCCAGACGCCGTCGTAGGCGGCGATGCCGCCGGCCATCTGCACACCGGAGGACCCGACCAGACCGAAGGTGTGGCTGGCGGGTTCGACGGAGCCGGCCACCTTGTAGAACACGGCCTCGGTCACCTGCCCGCCGCTGTTCGTCCGGCCCAGCAGGGTCCACCCCGACGGGGCCGTCAGACCGCTGAAGAGACCGCTGCGGTTGGCGACCTGCGCCACGAGGACGTCGCCGGCCTGGGTGCCGACCGGTGTGGCGATCGTGAGCTGGTCCTGCGCGCGGTTCGACGACGCGCCCCGGAACACGACCGGAGGCGGCGGGGTGCAGCTCTGGCTGACGGCGATGTTCGTCGGCGGGGCGAGCGTGTTCGTCGAGATGGTCGTCGTCGGCAGGCTCGCCGAGTCCGAGAACGCCGCGTCGGCCGCCGGCACCGCCGTCATCGCGAGGAGGACGACGAACACGCCGGCCAGCCGGGTGAGCCGGATGCGGCTCAGCCCGGCGGGAAGCCGGCGTGGCGGGTTCATGGAGCTCGTTTCTCGGAACGGGCGCGGATACAGGTCGATCCGGTTGTCGGCAGGTCGGACCGCTTCCTCGAGCGGTTCCGCGCAGATCCATTCGATCGGGTGAACAGGGCATACGGTGCTGGCCGGGGCCGCACGGGCAGGAGGGACGACGATGAGCGACGCGAACGACCGGTCCGGTGTGCTGACCGAGGTCGACGGCGACGTCTGGCGGATCACCCTCGACCGCCCGGAGACCGGGAACGCCATCGATCCCGGTCTCGCCGAGGCCCTGGCCGCCGCGTTCGCCGACCGGCCCGACGGCACCCGCGCGGTCCTGCTGCTCGGCGCCGGCCCCCGCTTCTGCGTGGGCGGCGACGTCCACTCGTTCGCCGCTGCCGAGGATCCCGGCGCGTTCGTCGGCCGCCTCGCGCACGACTGGCACGAGGTGATCCGGCTGCTGCTGGCCACCCCGGTGCCCGTTCTCGCCGGGGTGCACGGGGCGGTGGCCGGTGCCGCGATCGGCCTGATCGGGGCCTGCGACGTCGTCGTCTGCGCCCGCTCGACGAAGCTGCGCCCCGCCTACGGCACGATCGGCCTCTCCCCCGACGGCGGCTCGTCGTGGGCCCTGGCCCGGGCGCTCGGCGCGCCCCGCGCGCTCGAGCTCATGCTGACGAACGGCTCGCTCAGCGCCGCGGACGCCCACCTCTTCGGCCTGGTCGGGCGGCTCGTCGAGGACGACGAGCTGCGCGACGCGGCGGTCGCCCTCGCCCACGAGATCGCGGCCGGCCCGGTGCGGGCCATGGTGCGCACCCGCTCCCTGGTGCGGCGCGCCGCGATCCGGACGCTGGACGAGCAACTCGACGACGAGGCGCAGCTGATCGCCGAGTCGGCCGCCGACCCCGAGGGCCAGGAAGGCGTGCGCGCCTTCGTCGAGAAGCGCCCGCCGGACTTCCGCGGCGCCCGCTGATCCGCCGGACCGCCGCGACACCCCCGGCCCTCAGTACCGCCGGTCGATCACCTGGCCCGTCGCGCTGTTCCAGGTGATGTAGCCGCGCTCGAAGTTCGAGCGCCGCCCGCCGGCGATCGAGAACTCGTCGCTGGTCGGGTACCCGAGGTAGGACCGTTCCCAGCCGAGCGCGGCCCACCGCGCCCGGATGGCGCCACGGATCTCGTGCCCTCCGAGCGCCGGGGTCCAGTAGACGGAGCCGCCCTCGAAGTGGTTGAACCGGCCGAAGCCGTCCGGCGTGGGCGTCTCGTTGGTCGTCGGGAAGCCGAGGTGGCCGCCCTCCCAGCCGTACCTGCTCCAGACGCGGTAGATCTCGCCGTAGACGCTGCGCGCGCCGAGTCCCGGCAGGTAGTAGATCCCGCCGTTCTGGAAGTCGTTGTAGCGGCCCCGCCCGTTCGGTGTGGTGAGCTCGCTGCTGCGCGGATAGCGGTGCGGCCCGTCATGGGCCTTCAGCGCCCGGTAGAGGGCACCGATCTCGCCGTAGACGAAGTGCGTTCCCGTCGTAGGCAGCCAGTAGATCGAGGTGTTGTTCCTGGCGAAGTTCGAATACCGCCCGACGCCGTCGCTCCCGGCCAGCTCGTCGGTCAGCGGCTCCCCGAAGTTCACGTGCCCGCCCTGCAGAACGTAGTTCCGCAGGATCTCGCCGTGCACCTCGTGGACGCCCGCCGCCGGTGACCAGTACAGCCGGCCCTGGGCGTAGACGCGGTAGCGCAGCGCCGCGTCACCGGCCTCCGGCGCGGTCGGCGCACCCAGGAGCGTCTGCAGGGCCGGTTCGGCGGCGTAGCGACGGTCGATCGGCGTCAGGTAGGTGGCCGTGAGCGTGGTGGCCGCGTCCGGCATCACGAGGACCCGCTCGCGCGGCTGGCCGTCGTTCCACCGCGAGAAGGTGGCGACGCCGTCGCCGGCCACGACCGGTGCGATGACGGTGACCCGCGCTCCGGCCGCCACCTGGACGCTGGCCTGGGCCAGTCCGTTCACCGTGATGGCGCTGGGGACGTTGCCGGCGACGGTGAGCGTGCGCAGCCTGGGCAGCGCGATGAACGTCTTCGCGCTGCGCACGCCCCACTGGTCGGTGGCCGACGCGGTGATGTCCAGCCTGGTGTCCCCGCCGTGGTCGACGAACGCGCGGGAGTACGTCGGCCCGGTGAACGTCTCACCGGGGTGGTTGTGGCAGTAGCCGCCGCTGCAGTGCACGAGCACCACGTTCCAGGTGACGGTCAGCGCCCCGTCCTCCGGGTCGGTCGCCGTCGCCGAGAGGTCGACCATCTCCCCCACCGCGTACTGCCGGGTGGCCGGGGGCGCGACCAGCTGGACGGCCGGGACGCCGTTGGCCGGCACCACGGTGAAGGTGGTCGAGCCCTGGGCACCCTGTGGGTCGGTCACGGTCAGCCGTGCGGTCAGCGGAGACGTGCCCGGCTCGGGATAGGTGTGCGTGGTGCGCACCCCGGTGCCCCGGGTGCCGTCGCCGTACTCCCAGCTGTAGGTCAGCGTCCCGCCGTCCAGGTCGCTGGAACCGCTGCCGTCGAACGTGAAGGTCCGGGCCTGGCCGGCCACGTTGGCGACCGTCGCGACGGCGGTGGGTGGCCGGTTGCCCGGCAGGTAGACCAGCCGCCGGATCCGGGAGCCTCCGATGTCGGCGTAGACGATGTCGCCGTTGGACGCGCTGGCGAACTTCACCGGCAGACCGTTCTCGGTGCCGAATCCGCCCGCCTCGGGCTGACGGACCAGCACGCCCTGGGCGTCGTAGCGCAGGGTGTACACGCGCTGCGAGGCGTAGTCGCCGAAGAAGTACGCGCCCCGGTACTCCGCGGGGTACGAGGAGCCCGTGTACACGATGCCGCCGGTGACGCTGGTGCCGAGCGGCCCGTGGATGTAGGTCCACAGCGGCGCGGAGTTGCCGACGCCCTGGCAGGCGGCCATGTCCCGGTAGCCCGGCGTCCGGGTGTTCCCCTCCCAGCAGGGCCACCCGTAGCTCGCGCCGGGGCGGATGAGGTCGACCTCCTCCCAGGTCGACCAGCCCACGTCACCCAGAATCGGCGCCCCGGTGGCGGGGTCCAGGCTCACCCGGAACGGGCTGCGGAAGCCGCTGGCGTAGATCCGACTCCGCCACGAACTCGGGTGGGCCGCGTCGTAGTACGGGTTGCCGGCGACGCCGCGGCCGTCCGGCGTCATGTGCAGGAGCTTGCCGTAGCCGGTGTTGAGGTCGAGCGCACGCAGCGCGAGGGGGTCGACGAACCGGAAGTCCGCGGCGTCGCCCATGGTCACCCACAGGGTGCCGTCCGCGGCGGCCACGATGCCCGTGACGGTGTGGACGTCGGCCTGCACCGGGAGGTCCCAGATCACCCGCTCGGCGCCCAGCGAGGTCGGCGGGTTGCCCACGACGGGGACGGCGCTCAGCCGCGCCGTCCACTGGCCGTTCACCGTCAGGGTCCTGGCCAGGTAGATGATCTTCGACGTCGCGTAGTCGGAGGCGACGGCGAGGCCGGACAGACCCAGGTCCTGGACGGTCACCACCGGGAACGTCGCCAGGGTCCGGGTGGCCGTGCCGTCGGCGGAGACCCAGGCCACCCGGCCGTTCTTGCCGGTCGTGAAGTAGCTGCCGTCGGGAGCGAAGGCGAAGTCGGTCAGGAGTTCGGTCTGGCCGCTGGGCATGTCGCGCACGACGAAGCCGGACGGCAGGGTGGGCGCCGCGACCGCCGGGGCCGGTGGCCACGCCGCCGACGTCGCCAGCAGGAGCAGCACCACAACGAGACGAATCAATGCCGCACGTAGGGTGACGGCCGTCATCACTCTGCGTCCCCCGTTCATGGGCCGGAGTTTGACCGCCTTCGGCCGATTTCCAGGCCGCATCCGGCACGAAGCACCCGCACGACGGTCACAAGAATGAGCAGGTCTCGGCATGCCCTCGCGGAACGACCTGTGCCGATCACCCTGTGTGATGCCCATCGGCCGGCCGAGGGCAGAAGGACGCCGGGCGGACATGCGGAACGCCGCCGGGGTCGAATGCCCCGACGGCGTCTGCGGTTGCTGCTGTGAAGGTGTGGAGCTGAGGGGAGTTGAACCCCTGACCCCCTCGATGCGAACGAGGTGCGCTACCGGACTGCGCCACAGCCCCTTCAGACGGAAGAATACCGGCTCGGCTCCCCGACGCCACCACCGGGGCGGCGTCGAGGGCCCCCGTCAGCCGAGCGCGACCCGCGGCTGGTACTCGTCGATGTCCGCGAAACCGATGTCGTCGTCGTCCAGGCCCACCACGGCGCTGTGCTGCCAGCCGGCCGGGGCCGGCGTGCGGGCCGCGACCACGCGGCCGGGGCGCAGCGGGTGCACCGGCGCCAGCGGGACGCTCGGGTGCGGCAGCTTCGGCAGGCTGTCCTGGGCCACCGTCTCGTGGACGGCGTCCTCGTGCTCCACCGGCTCCGGACGGGCCCGCAGCGCCTCGCGGGCCGCGGCACGCGCCGCCCGCCGGGCCGCCAGCCGCTCCCGGCGGGCGACCTTGCGCAGCACCAGCACGTAACCGACGACGGCGACGTCGAGCACGACCTGCACACCCCAGAGCCAGGGGCTGTAGACCAGCGCGCCCACCACGGTGAGCAGCGCCAGCGCAGCCAGGCCGCCGAGGGTGCGCCGCCGGAGGGCGTGCACGTCCACCTGCAGCTCACCGCTGGTGCGCAGCAGGTCACGGTCGATGGCCACCCGTTCGGTGGCGGCGTGGACGGCGGGGTCCACGGTCCGGCGCCGCTTCAGCGTCCGACCAGCGTCGGCCAGCTCCACCCGGCCCTGTGCGTCGCCGCGGGTCACCACCATGGGCACCAGCACGACGAACCACAGCACGACCAGAGCGGCCAAGAGCACGCCCGATCCCATTCGAACACCACCTGTCACATCAGTCACTCGCGACGGGAAGGTTATGGGCCGACGGGGTCCGCCACCGGGAGGCGCGCGGTGTGTCGCTGATCAGTTGAGTGACCGGTGTGACGACTGGGGCGTGTCGCCCGCGACGTCCCCCACCGGGCGGCGCTCAGCGTGGTACGTGCGCCTGCCAGTGCGCGAGCACGCCACCGGGGAGGTCCTCGGCCAGCAGCGCGTAGGCGATGTGGTCGCGCCAGTCGCCGTCGATGTCGAGGTACCGGCGCAGCAGGCCCTCCCGCTGGAAGGCGAGGCGCTCGACGAGCCGCTGGCTGGGCAGGTTCTCCGGGCGGATGTCGGCCTGGACGCGGTGCAGGCCCACCGGCCCGAACGCGTGGTCGCAGACCAGGGCCACGGCCAGCGAGGCCATCCCCCGGCCCGCGACCGAGCGGTCGATCCAGTAGCCGAGATATCCCGAGCGGAGCGCGCCCCGGACGATGTTGTCGATCGTCACCTGGCCCGCCAGCCGGCCCTCGACCCGGACGGCGAACGGCAGCGAGGTGCCCAGCCGGGCCCGGCGCGCGACGGCCCGCCGCATGGCGAGGTAGGCGGCCGGCGTGTGCCGGGCCGACCAGGACACCGCCGCCGTCGGCTCCCAGGGGCTCAGCCACGACTGGTTGGCCAGCCGCACCCGGCTCCACTCGGCGGCGTCCCGGCGGCGCATGGGGTGCAGCTCCACCGGCCCCCAGGCGAGCCGCGCGGGCCAGCCGGGGTGCAGGACGGGGTCCAGCTCAGCCGCCCAGCAGCAGCGGCATGACGGTGACCAGCCCGCCGGCCGCCACCTCCGTGACGTCCTCGTCGATCACGATCAGGCAGTTGGCCCGAGCCATGCGCGCCAGCAGCGCATCGGTGCCGTCGCCGACCGGCTCGACCACGTAGCCGCCGTCGGGGTGGCGCATGACCGTGCCGTGGAGGTACTGGCGGTAGCCCAGCGGCGACACGAGCTGCTGACCGGAGATCGCCTGCACGGTGCGCCGGAACAGCTGCCGCTTGCCCAGCATCAGCCGGATCGCCGGGCGCACGAACACCTCGAACGCGACCAGCGCCGCCACCGGCTCGCCGGGGATGCACATGACCGGGATCTGGTCGCGGCCCAGCCGGCCGAAGCCCTGGGACGGCCCCGGGTGCATCGTCACCTGCCGGAACCGCATCTCGCCCAGCTCGGCCATCGCCTCCTGCACCATGTCGAACCCGCCGCTGGCGAAGGTCCCGGCGATGAGCACGAGATCGCTGCGCAGCAGCTGGCTCTCCAGCACCTCGCCCAGCCGCCGCCGGTCGGTCGGCAGGATGCCCGAGCGGTAGGCCTCGGCGCCGGCGTCGCGGGCGGCCGCGGCGAGCGCGTAGGAGTTGACGTCGACGACCTGGCCGGGCGCGGGCGTGGTGCCGACGTCGACCAGCTCGGTGCCGGCGCAGAGGACGGCGATCCGCGGGCGCGGGCGCACCAGGACGCGCTCCCGGCCCACGGCGGCGAGCAGGCTGATCTGCGCCGGCCCGATGGGGGTGCCGACCTGCACGGCCGGGTCGCCGGGCGCGACGTCGTCCCCGGTGCGGCGCACGTAGCTGCCGGCCGGCGGCCCGGCGTGCACCGAGACGCGCACCGCTCCCTGGTCGGTCCACACGGCGGGGACGACGAGGTCGGCGCCGGCGGGCAACATGGCGCCGGCCGCGACCTTCAGGGCGAGGCCCGGGCCGATGGACGACGGCGCGGTCGCCCCGGCGACGCTCTCGCCGATGACCGCCAGCTCGACGGGCAGGTCCGGCGTGGCCTGCACGACGTCCTCGGCGCGGACCGCGTAGCCGTCCAGTGCCGCCTGGTCGAACGCCGGGAGCGCCCGCTGGCTCACGACCTCCTCGGCGCAGAGCAGGCCCTGCGCGTCCAGGACGGCGAGCTCGATGGGGTCGACGTCCGGCACCGCCGCGAGGATCTCGTCGAGGTGCCGCGTGACCGAGCGGATGGGCGCCAGCCCCTCCGAGAGCTGCATGGGGTACGCGGGCGGGGTCTCGGGCTCGGCGGTCGCGGTCGCGGTGCCGCCGCCCACGGCGATCGGGCCGGTGCGACGCGGGGGTGCCATGGGCATGTCGACCTGGGCGGTGTCCCGGTGTCCCCGGTACCCGCCGTTCCCGCCGTCCGTGGAACCGCTCATCCGCCCGATCGTGCCCCTAGTGCCTGCCGGTCAGGACGACGACGCGCCCTCGGGGGCCAGGTCGGCGACGAACTCCCGCAGCCAGGACCGCAGCGGCGGGCCCAGATCGTCGCGCTCGCTGGCCAGCCGGATGACCGCCTTGAGGTAGTCGAGGCGGTCGCCGGTGTCGTACCGGCGGCCGCTGAAGACGACGCCGTGCACCGGCTCGCCGCGCTCGACCAGCGTCGCGAGGGCGTCGGTCAGCTGGATCTCGCCGCCGCGACCCGGCGCGGTCTCCCGCAGCACGTCGAAGATCACGGGGGCCAGCACGTAGCGGCCGATGATGGCCAGGCTGCTCGGCGCCTCGTCGACCGGCGGCTTCTCCACCAACCCCGTGACGGTGACCACCTCGTCGCCGTCGATCACCGGGTGCTCGCCCGGCTCGATCGCCACCGCGCCGTACTTGTCGATGTTCTCCCGTCCCACGTCGAGCAGGGCGACCACCGAACCGCCGTGCTCGGCCTGGACGGCCAGCATGTGCTCGAGCAGGTGGTCGCGGGCGTCGATGAGGTCGTCGCCCAGCAGGACCGCGAAGGGCTGGTCGCCGACGAATGCGGCGGCCTGGAGCACCGCGTGCCCGAGGCCCATCGCCTCGCCCTGCCGCACGAAGTGCACCTGCGCGACGTCGGTGGACTCGAGCACCGACGCCAGCCGGTCGCCGTCACCCTTCTTCTCCAGGGCCGCCTCGAGCTCGGGGTGGCGGTCGAAGAAGTCCTCGATGGCGGCCTTGTTGCGGCCGGTCACCATCAGCACCTCCCGCAGCCCCGCGCGCGCGGCCTCCTCGACGATGTACTGCAGCGCCGGGCGGTCGACGACCGGCAGCAGCTCCTTGGGGACGGCCTTCGTGGCGGGCAGGAAGCGGGTGCCCATCCCCGCGACGGGGATGACGGCCTTGCGTGCCGGGCGGGCGCTCGGGCTGGGCATGCCAGGCAGCCTAGCTAGCCTGCGACGGTGACCCCCTCCCCCGATGCCGACTCCGGCGCCGGTCCCGCTGCCGCGAAGGCCGCGCTGCGCGAGCAGCACCGGGCGCGGCGCGAGCGGCGGTCGGCGCGCGAGCGGGAGACCGCGGCCGCCGCGGTGGCCACGGCGCTGCTCCGGGGACTCGCACGGGTGCGGGCCTTCGCCGCCTACGTCCCCGACGAGACCGAGCCCGGCCACGGCCGGATCCCGGCCGCCTTCACCCAGCTCGGCGCCCGCGTGCTGCTGCCGGTGGTGCCGACCGACGGCCGCGAGCTGGGCTGGGCGGTGGACACCGGCCGGCTGGCACCCGGTCGGCACGGCCCGCTGGAGCCGGTCGGCCCCCGGCTGGGACCGACGGCGATCGGGACGGCGGACGTGGTCGTCCTGCCCGCGGTGGCCGTGGACCGCACAGGCGTGCGCCTGGGGCGGGGCGGCGGCTACTACGACCGGGCGCTCCAGCACGTCCGCCCCGGTGCCGTGCTCGTCGCGGTGGTCTTCGACGACGAGTTCCTCGACGAGCTGCCCGTCGAGCCGCACGACCGGCGGGTCACCGCGGTCGTCACTCCCTCCGGCGGCTGGCAGGCGTTACCCGCCGTCGGATGAGGCCCGGTGTGGGCATGTACGGCGGCGACCGCGATCATTCCGGCATGAGCGGACCGCTGGACGGCGTCCTCGTCGTCGACCTGACCCGCGCCCTGGCCGGCCCGCACGCGGCGATGATGCTCGGCGACCTCGGCGCCCGCGTCATCAAGGTGGAGAGCCCCGGCACCGGGGATGACACCCGCGGCTGGGGGCCGCCGTTCGTACAGCCCGACCGAGGCGAGCGGGAGTCGACGTACTTCCTGTCGACGAACAGGAACAAGGAGTCGATCACCCTCGACCTCAAGGACGACGCCGACAAGGCGGTGCTCACCGAGCTCCTGCGGCGGGCCGACGTCCTGCTGGAGAACTTCCGTCCCGGCACGCTCGCCCGTCTCGGCTTCGGCACCGACGTGCTCGCGGAGCTCAACCCGCGGCTGGTCACGCTCGCCATCAGCGGATTCGGTCACGACGGTCCCGAGGGCGGGCGGGCCGGGTACGACCAGATCGCCCAGGGTGAGGGCGGCCTGATGTCGCTGACCGGCTCGGGACCGGACGACCCGCAGCGGGTCGGCGTCCCGATCGGCGACCTGCTGGCCGGCATGTACGGCGCCTACGGCGTGCTGGCCGCCCTGCTCGAGCGGGAGCGCACCGGACGCGGCCAGGTCGTGCGCACCTCGCTGCTGGCGGCGATCGTCGGCGTGCACGCCTTCCAGGGCACCCGGTGGACCGTCGCAGGCGAGGTCGGTCGCGCCCAGGGCAACCACCACCCGTCGATCGTCCCGTACGGCCTGTTCTCCTGCGCGGACGGCAGCGTGCAGCTCTCCTGCGGCAGCGAGGGGCTGTGGCGGAAGCTCTGCGCGGAGTTCGGGTTCGACCCCGCGGCGCCCGGCATGGCCACCAACGGCGAGCGGGTCGGGAACCGCGAGAAGGTCATCGAGCTGCTCGAGAGCGCCTTCGCCAACATCCCCGCAGGGGACCTGCTCGCGCGCCTGGCCGCCGCCGGGATCCCGGCCGGCAAGGTGCGCACCATCGACGAGGTCTACGGCTGGGACCAGGCCCTGTCCCAGGGCCTGCTGGTGGACGTCGACCACGCCACGCTGGGGCGGGTGCAGCTGCCCGGCCCGCCGCTGCGGTTCTTCGCACCCGGCGCGGACGGCGAGACCGAGACCACCCGCCGCGAGCACGCCGCCCCGCCGGTCCTGGGGGCCGACGGCGACGCGATCCGCGCGTGGCTGTCCCGCGCCGACGGCGTGCCGCAGCCGGCGACCGACGACATCGAGGACGGACACGCCACGTGACTCCACCCGCACCCGCCCGGCCCGCCCGGGTGGACGCCCGCACCCTGCGCGACCGCGTCCTCGATCCCGGCTCGTGGAAGTCGTGGGACTCCCCCGTCCCGCCCCGCGCCGTCGACGACGACTACGCCCGGGAGCTGGCCGAGGCCGCGCAGAAGACCCGGCAGGACGAGTCGATCATCACCGGCGAGGGGACGCTGCGCGGCCGCCGCGTGGCCGTCGTCGCCGGGGAGTTCGGGTTCCTCGCCGGGTCGATCGGGATCGCGGCCGCCGAGCGGCTCATCGCGGCGGTGGAGCGGGCGACCGAGGAGGGGCTGCCGCTGCTGGCCGCGCCGGTGTCGGGCGGCACGCGGATGCAGGAGGGCACCGTGGCCTTCCTGCAGATGGTCGGGATCACCGCCGCCATCGCCCGGCACAAGCAGGCGGGCCTGCCCTACCTGGTCTACCTGCGCAATCCGACCTTCGGCGGCGTGCTGGCCTCGTGGGGATCGCTCGGGCACGTGACGATCGCCGAGCCGGGGGCGTCGATCGGCTTCCTCGGGGCGAGGGTCTACGAGGCGCTGTACGGAGAGCCGTTCCCGGAAGGCGTGCAGACCGCCGAGCACATGGCCGAGCGGGGGCTGATCGACGCCGTCGTCCCGCACGAGGAGATCGGGGACGTGGCCGACCGGGCGCTGCGGGTGCTCGCCGCCCGCCAGACCTGGCACCTCGACGTCCGCGGCGCCGAGCGGCCGACCGCCGAGGACGGCAGGGACGCCGACGATCCGGAGGACGGCCGCACGGCGTGGGACGTCGTCACCGCCTCCCGCCGTCCCGACCGGCCGGGTGTGCGGCGGCTGCTGCGCACCGCCGCCACCGACGTCGTCGGGCTGTCCGGCACCGGCGCCGGCGAGAAGGACCCAGGGCTGCTGCTCGCCCTGGCCCGCTTCGGCGGGGCGCCCTGCGTCGTCCTCGGTCAGGACCGGCGCGGCCAGTCGATGTCGGCGCCGCTCGGGCCGGCGGCGCTGCGCGAGGCCCGTCGGGGCATGCACCTGGCGGAGGAGCTGAGACTGCCGCTGGTGACCCTCATCGACACGCCCGGCGCCGCGCTGTCCCGGGAGGCGGAGGAAGGCGGGCTGGCCGGGGAGATCGCCCGCTGCCTGCACGACATGGTGATCCTCCAGGCCTCGACCCTGGCGGTGCTGCTGGGCCAGGGCACCGGCGGCGGGGCGCTGGCCCTGGTTCCCGCCGACAGGGTGCTGGCGGCGGCCAACGGCTGGCTCGGCCCGCTGCCGCCGGAGGGCGCCTCGGCGATCGTCCACCGGACGGTCGACCGGGCCGACGAGATGGCCGCCCACCAGGGCGTGCGGGCCACCGACCTGTGGCGGGCCGGCATCGTCGACCGGGTCGTGCCCGAGCGCCCCGACGCCGCCGACGAGCCGGTGGAGTTCTGCGAGCGCCTGGGCCGGGTGCTCGGTGAGGAGCTCGCCGGCCTGCTCGGCCGCGACGACACCGAGCGGTACCGCAGCCGGCTGCACCGCTACCGCCACCTGGGGCGCTAGCCGGCGTTCACCCCAGGCCCGTGGTCGCCGCCCCTGGCCCGTGCCGCTGGGGCCGCGACCACATGTCTGGGGCGGTGGCTAGGCGCCGGTGTCCGAGCCGTGCTCGACGCGCAGGCTGTGATCGGGGTCGAGCCGCTCCACCACGGCTTCCAGCGCCTCGCACAGGATGCGCGTCTGCTCCTCGGTGAGCGGGGCGAACACGGCCTCGCGGACGGCGTCGACGTGTCCGGGCGCCACGGTGCGGACGACGTCCCATCCCTCGTCGGTCAGCACCGCGAGGTTGCCGCGCCCGTCGTCGGCGGCTCGCTCGCGGCGGACCCATCCCCGCTGCTCGAGCCGGGCCACCGTGTGCGACAGGCGGCTCTGCGACTGGTTGGCCCGCCGCGCGAGATCGCTCATCCGGCGGCTGCGGGACGGCGACTCCGAGAGCATGGCGAGGACGACGTAGGCGGCGTGGCTGATGCCCGCGTCCCGCTGCAGCTGCGCGTCCAGCGCGCGCGGCACCAGCTCCGACGCGGTGAGCCACGCACGCCAGGCCTGCTGCTGCTGGTCGGTCAGCCACCGGTCCGCCACGGGTCGTGACCGTACTGCCCGCCGGCAGCGCACCGCGGAACGGGCAATCCCGGGCAGCGGCACGTTCTCGGCGAGCGTTCCGATTGCGGATGTCGAGCGTGAGATCGCGGTTCGCCCCGTGTGCGCGTGACTGCGTCGGCGGGCACGAGATTTGCGGTTCCGGGATGCCGGCTGCAGGTGTCCGATAGGACCGCGAACTGGGCGGTCGACGTGCGCTACCGTCGCGCCCTCCGCCGAGGGGGTGCTCGATGGCGAGGATGCCCAACCCGAGAGTGCTGGTCGAGGTGCTGCGCGGCGGGAACCTCCGCGCGCGGCTGCGCGCGGCGCGGGACGGGCAGGCGGCGGTTCGCCTGCAGCTGGTCGCGGCGGCCATCGATGTCGGGGTGCTCGACGCGCTCGTCGGCGGGCCGGTCAGCACCGCTGCGCTGGCCGACCGCCTGGGTGCGCCCGATCCCGACCTGCTGGCGGCCTACCTCCGCGTGCTGGCGGCGGCGGGGTTCATCACGGGCGAGGGCTCATGGGCGCTCACCACGGCCGGTCGAGCGGTCGTCGACGACGACCAGGTGCGGGCCATCTACGAGGGCTTCGGCGGCTACCACACCGAGCTCTACCGGGAGCTGCGACCGCTGCTCTCCGGCGACCTGCGACGCCGCGACATCGAGGAGCAGGCCGAGGTCATCGCCCGGCTCTCCGCCGTCTTGGAGCCGCTGCTCCACGACCTGCTCACCCGGACGGTCCGCGAGCGCCGGCCGCGCCGGGTGCTCGACATCGGGTGCGGTGCCGGCCTGCACCTGGCGGCGATGCTCGAGGCCGCTCCGGAGGCCACCGGCGTGGGTGTGGACGTCGACCCCGACGCCGCGGCGCTGGCCCGGCGCACCCTGAGCGAGCGGGGCCTGGCCGAGCGGGCCAGTGTCGAGGCGGTCGACATCCGGAAGGCGCTCGCCGCCGGTCGCCCCGGCGCCCTCCTCGACCGCATCGACCTGGCCCTGCTCGCCAACGTCATCTACTACGTACCGGTCGACGAGCGGGTGGAGCTGCTGAGCGCGGTCGCCCGCCTGCTCGCCCCCGGCGGCGCCCTCGTGGTCGTCACCACCGTGGCGGGGCCGCAGCTGTTCAGCCGGCACCTGGACCTGTTGCTGCGGGCGCAGGAGGGCCGCATGGAGCTGCCCGCCGTCGACCTGCTGCTCCGGCAGCTCCGCGAGGCGGGCCTGCAGCCGGACCCACCGGAGCGGATCGGTCCGGCCGGCGCTGCACTCAGCGCAGTGACCGCCATCCGCTGAGGACGTCGGTCACCCGGGTCGATCGGTAGCGGGCCCCGGCTGCAGAGACGACTGCCGCCCAGATGCGGCACTGGGGGCGGAAGGCCCTCCGAGGCGCCGAACGGCCACGCCGCTGCCGGCAATGTCGGCGGCGGAGATCACCCGGCCGCAATCCTCCGCACGCGACCGCAATCCCACACGTGACGCTCGCCGACAGACGTGGACGCACGGGGGTGGAATGGCGCATCATTGGCACTCGCCGGGGGAGAGTGCCAGACCGGCAGCAGACCGCCGCACCACCAGGGAGCCATCGCCGTGCCCACGTACGAGTACGCCTGCACCAACCCCGAGACCAAGCACCAGTTCGAGGTCGTGCAGTCCTTCAGCGACGCTCCGCTGACCGAGTGCCTCGAGTGCGGCGCCCCCGTCCGCAAGGTCTACGGCTCCGTCGGCGTGGTGTTCAAGGGGTCGGGCTTCTACCGCACCGACAGCCGCTCGGGTGCCTCCTCGTCCGACAAGTCCTCGTCCGACAAGGCCGCGTCCAACGGTTCCTCCACCAAGGACGGCGCGTCCTCGACGAGTTCCTCCACCTCGTCGCCGGCCAAGGACAGCTCGTCGTCGTCCTCCTCCACCAGCGGCAGCGGGTCCAAGGCCGCCAGCTGAGCGCCTCGTCCCCAGCGGCACGGGCCGTCCACAACCCGCGCTGACCGGCTCTCCCCTCCCCCGGCCCAGGGCAGCCTGGCGGGGTGCTGCCCCGCCTGCGCCGCCCGCGCTTTCTGCTGCTCACCGCCCGCCGCGTCGCCGCCGGCCTGCTCGCGGTCGCCGCGCTGTTGCTCGCGCTGCGACCGGAGCCCGCCCCGGCACGAACCGTCCCGCCCGATCTCGTCCCCGTCGCGGTGGCAGCGGCGGACCTGCCGCCGGGCACCCGGCTCGGCGCGGGTGACCTCACTCTTCTTCGGTTCCCTCCCGCGCTGGCACCCGCCGGGGTGGTCGCGGAGCCCGACCGGCTGGTGGGCCGGGTGCTGGCCGGCGGCGTCCGGGCCCGCGAGCCGCTCACCGATGCCCGCCTGGTCGGCGCCGGCCTGACGGCATCGCTCCCCCGCGGCCAGGTGGCGGCGCCCGTCCGGCCGGCCGACCTCGCGGTGGCGGCGTTGGTCCGCACCGGCGACCGGGTGGACGTCCTGGCGGCCCTGCCGGACGGCGCACCGGCCGACGTCGTCGCTGCGGGAGCACTGGTGCTGGCCGCGCCCGGTCCGGGCACCGACCAGCCGGACGGCCTCCTCCTGCTCGCGGTCGATCAGGCGACGGCCGCGCGGCTGGCGGCGGCGTCGGCCACGGCGACGCTCACCGTCACGCTGGCGCCGCCGTGATCCCCCGCGGGGCGCCTGGCAGGGGAGCCAGGACTGTGGCTGGATGTCCCGGTGTCCATGCGCCTCAACGCCTTGCGCGACCTCCGTGACGTCCCCGGGTACACGGGGATGTCCGGCTTCAAGAGCTTCCTGCTGCGCGGCAACGTCGTCGACCTCGCCGTCGCGGTGGTCATCGGCGCGGCGTCCACCGGGGTGGTGAACCCCTTCGCCGACTCGTTCCTGAAGCCGCTCATCGGTCTGCTGGGCGGGGGTGGCGAGCTCGGCGGCGTCCTCGAGGTGAACGGTCAGACGTTCACCTACGGGGCGTTCCTCAGCACGGTGATCACCTTCCTGATCACCGCCGCCGTCATCTACTTCCTCGTGGTGCTCCCGCTGCACAAACTGCTCCAGCGCCAGGCACGCGGGGAGCTGCCCCCGCCGCCGAGTCCGACCGAGATCGAACTGCTCGCCGAGATCCGCGACCTGCTGCGCGCGCAACAGGCGGGCTCGGCGGCGGAGAGCACGACCGGCCGGCACGGCCAGGCCCCCGCCGACGGCGTCTGAGTGGCTCAGTCGCTCCCCCAGTGCGGAGGCCGGTCCTCCAGGTAGCGCCGGTCGTCGTCCGCCGGCTCGGCGGGTCGCTCGCCCCAGCCGACGTCGCTGTCGTCCGGCGCCCGGCGCACCGGCCCGGGTGCGGCCGCCCGCGCCGGCGCCTCGACCAGCGGCTGGCCCAGGTGCTCGACGACCTCGGCGGCGGGCAACGCGGCCAGCAGCGATCCGGAGACGGCCAGCTTGCTGCCCCGGACGCCCGAGCCGATGACGACGAGGCCGGCGGCGGCCACGGCGGCGTCGACCAGCACCGGCCACTCCCCCGGCAGCCCGATCGGAGTGATGCCGCCGTAGGCCATGCCGGACTCCGCGACGGCGACGTCCTGCGGCGCGAAGGACGCCTTGCGCGCCCCGAGGTGCCGCCGCACCAGACCGTTCACATCGGCGCGGGTGGTGGCCAGGACGACGCAGGCGGCCAGGGTGGTCTGGCCGGCCCGGCGGGCGGCGACGACCACGCAGTTCGCCGACGCCTCCAGCGGCACCGCGTAGGCGGCGGAGAAGGCGGCAGTGTCGGCCAGGTCGTCGTCGATCTCGGCGACCCAGACCTCGCCGGCGACCGACTCGAGCGCCGCCGCCACCGGAGCACCGAGCAGGTCGGGCCGCTCGGTCGAGGGCAGCCAGGTCAGGGAACCGAGCCGGGGCGGGGTCATCGGGGCAGACCGGGTCGCAGCAGCACGATCCGATCCTGCGGCACCGCGGCAGCCACCCGCAGCCCGGGTGGCCGGATCGCGGCGGTTCCCGGCCGGGCCCCGACTGTCGGCCGTGGACGGCTCCCGCCAGGATGTGGCCATGATCGGCCAGCTCCACTCCGTCGTGATCGACGCCCCGGACGCCCACGCGCTCGCCGGCTTCTACGCCCAACTGCTGGGCATGGACGTCAAGGGCGACCCGGGGGACGACTGGGTCGTCGTCACCGGTGCCGGCTATCGCATCGCCTTCCAGCAGGCACCGGACCTGAAGCCGCCGGACTGGCCCGATCCCGAGCGCCCGCAGCAGTTCCACCTCGACATCCGCGTGGCCGACGTGGACGAGGCCGAGCCGAAGGTGCTCGCCCTGGGCGCCCGCAGGCTGCCCGGGGGCGGCGGCGACTTCCGCGTCTACGCCGACCCGGTGGGCCACCCCTTCTGCCTGGTGTGGGACGCGTGAGCGCCGAACTGCCGTCGGTCGACCTCGCCGCCAAGAGCCCGTTCGTGGCGGCGATGAAGTTCGAGGTCACCGAGGCGACCGGGTCCCGGGTCACCGGGCACGTCGAGCTGGGGCCGGATCAGCACACGCCCTGGGGCGTCGTCCACGGCGGCGTCTACTGCTCGGTCGTCGAGTCGGCGGCCAGCATCGGCGCCAGCACGGCGGTGGTGGAGCACGGCCAGTTCGCCGTCGGCGTCAACAACACGACCGACTTCATCCGCGCCATGACGTCCGGCCGGGTGGACGTCCTCGCGGAGCCGATCCAGCAGGGCCGTACCCAGCAGCTCTGGCAGGTACTGCTCACCCGCCCCGACGACGGAAAGCTGGTGGCGCGGGGGCAGGTCCGGCTGCAGAACGTGCCGCTGCCGGGTGCCGGGGCCTAGGGGCCGACGACCGCGGGGTCGAGGACGACCCGGAACAGCGCCCGCGGGTCCTGCAGCGAGGCGGGCGGCAGCGCCGCCGACCGCGCGACCACCCGGTCCCACCGGGCCGGACGGCGGTGCGGCAGCAGCTCGCGGCCCTGGAACAGGTAGTCGCCGACCACCTCACCCAGCAGCAGGCCGGCACCCCCCTCGATCGGCAGCGCCACCCGGTCACCGGGACGCACCTCGTCCAGGAAGGCCGACAGCTGGCGCAGGTCCTTGGCCGGCCGCCGTCCCGACAGCTCCTTGGCCAGCGCCCGCAGCTCGGCGGGTGCCAGCCCGGTCGCGTCGACGTTGATGCCCGACTGGACGCCGAGGCCGACCACGCCCGCCGCGAGGCAGGCACCGAGCTCGGTATGCGCTCGGGGGCGGACCACCCACACCGGCGTCCCGTCGGAGGTGGCCGCGGGCGGCACCTCGTCCGGCTCGGGCCACACGTAGGGCAGGTCGTCGGGCTCCGGGCCGAACCGCTCGACGAAGCGCGACCGGTAGAAGCCCGGATCCTTGGCCACCAGGTTGGACCGGTGCGATCGGTGCAGTGCCTCGTCGCCGAGCCAGGACGGCAGCCGGCCGTCGGCACCCAGCCGGTCCTGCGGAACGCCCACGACGTCGGGGGCGAACTCCCCGATCTGGTGCTCGGTGCTGTCGGCGAAGCCGCGTTCCCGCCAGACGCGCACCATGGCCAGGCCGTAGGCGACCAGCGCCGGCGTCCGGCCGCGCCACATGAGGACGGCGGGGTGGTTGGCCCACCCGTAGTCGGGCAGCTCGAGCGCCCGCAGGATCTGCAGCGTCTCGACCCGCTGCTTGCCCAGGCGTGGGGAGTCGAGGAGCCGGGCGCTGTCCTCGAAGTCGGCGACCGGCAGGAAGGTCTGCATCGCCGCCTCAGCCGGCGAGCCGGCGGGCGAGCTCCGGGAGGACGACGCCCAGGGGCGCGTCGACCCGGTGGTCGGCCTTGCCGTCACCGCGGGTGGGCCCGACGTTGACGATGGCAACCGGGATGCCTTGCTTCGACGCCCGCAGCACGAACCGGTAGCCGCTCATGACGGTCAACGACGAACCGAGCACCAGCAGGCTGCCCGCCCCGTCCACCAGCGCGAAGCAGCGGTCGACGCGGTCCCGCGGGACGGTCTCCCCGAAGAAGACGACGTCGGGCTTGAGCGGACCGCCACCGCACGCCACGCAGTCGACCATGACGAAGGAGTCGAGCACCTCCTCGGGCAGCTCCGCGTCGCCGTCCGGGTTGACCTCGTCGACGCGCGGACCGAACCGCGGGTTGGCCTCCTGCAGCCGCTCGTCCAGCTCGGCGCGGCCGGCCACGTCCCCGCAGCCGAGACACACCGTCCGGTCGAGGCCGCCGTGCAGCTCGACGACGTCGCGCGCGCCGCCCGCCTGGTGCAGCCCGTCGACGTTCTGGGTGATCACGCCGCCGACGAGGCCGGCGGCCTGGAGCTCGCCGACGGCGTGGTGCCCGGCGTTGGGCCGGGCGGCGCGGATCTGCCGCCAGCCGACGAAGCTGCGCGCCCAGTAGCGGTGCCGCCCGCGGGGGTCGCGGGTGAAGGTCTGGAACGTCATCGGCGTGTGCCGGCGCAGGCTGCCGCTGGTCCCGCGGTAGTCGGGGATCCCTGAGTCCGTGGACAGTCCCGCGCCGGAGAGGACGACGACGTCACCGTCGGCCACCAGCTCCGCGAGCACGTCGAGCGAGGGGACGTCGGCACGCGGCTGGGCGGTCGGCGCGGCGGTCACGGCGACCATCGTCCCCTCCGACCGGGTCGCGCGCCGCCAGTCAGGACTACGAGGACTCCTCGGTGTTCAGGTAGCTGCACCGAAACCGGGCGTTCGACATCGCCTCGGTGAAGCGGGCCTCCCACGCGGGGTCCCGCGCGGGGAACGTCTCCAGCACCCGCTCCTCCAGCACGGCCGGAAGGCCGTCCAGCCCGGTGTAGGTGCGCCGGAGCAGCACCCGGGTGGTGCCGTCGACCTCGTCGTGCCCGGGCACCCAGCGCGCCTGGGCGACCGCCGCGGCCAGCTCCGCCCGCTGGCGACCAGGCAGAGGCCGTCCCGGAGCACGGCTCAGGGCGATCCAGGCAGCCCAGACGCCCGTCGCGAGCAGCGCGAGGACCAGGCCCACGAGGGCCAGCTCGATCAGCCCGACGACCACGCAAGCAACGGTAGTGCGCTCCGCGGGAACCGGATCCGGGCGGCGCCGGACATGGTTGGTCGGCCAACGCTTGGCCCACCACGGGTTCTACACTGGAACAGTGACGACCAGCCAGACGCCCGAGGGCCCGCTCGGGTCCGAGGACCTGCTCGCCCTGGACCGGCAGGTCTGCTTCGCCCTCTCGGTCGCCGCCCGCAACGTGGTCGCCGTCTACCGGCCGGTCCTCGAGCCGCTCGGCCTGACCCATCCCCAGTACCTGGTGATGCTGGCGCTGTGGCAGCACGGGCCGCTGTCGGTCAAGGAGCTCTCGGCGCTGCTCCAGCTGGATCCCGGCACGCTGTCCCCGCTGCTCAAGCGACTCGAGGCGGCCGGACTGCTGCGCCGGGAGCGGGATCCGAAGGACCAGCGCAACCTGGCGCTGGCGCTGACCGACAAGGGCCGGGCGCTGCGCGAGCAGGCGGAGAAGATCCCCGCCGGGATCGTCGAGCGCCTCGGCATGCCGGTCGACGAGCTGATGGCCCTGCACGGGGCGCTCACGCGCGTCATCGCCGCCTCGCAGCAGGCGTTGACGCCCACCGCGGCCGACGGCGGAGCGCCGCGGGAGGCCACGGTCGCCTGAGCCGGCGGGGTGTGACGGACATCGCCACCGTCACAGCAAGAATTGGTGTCCCAATCGTTGGGGCACTCATCATTGTACGGCACCATGGAGGGGTGAGCGTCGTCGACGAGGAGAACCCAGCCGCCATGACCGGCCCCGCCGCGGAGCCGGGCACACCGGCCGAGCCGATCGTCCGGCCCGCTCCGCAGCGCTGGCTCTGGTACGCCTTCGGCGGGCGGCTGCCCGAACGCCACCGCGGCTGGGTGCTCCGCGACACCACCACCCGTACCTGGTGGCTGCGGCACGTCGTCCGCATGCTGGTGCAGCTCGCGGTGCCCCTGGCCCTGATCATGCTGTTCCTGCCGGCCTCGTGGGGCCTGCGCGCCGCCTGCGCGGGCGGCGGGCTTGCCCTCGCGCTGTTCTACTCCGTGGCCTACATGCCCGAGGTCACGGAGAACCGGGTCGTGAAGGCCGGCTACCCGGCCGGCACGGCGACGCAGCACCGCGAGCGTGCGGGGCTGCTCCATCAGCAGCGCGAATCCGAGCGGAAGCAGGCCGCGGCTGCCAGGCGCGCCGCCCGCTACCGGGACCGCATGGGCCGCTGACCAGCGGTTCGGCCAGGCAGGGAAGTCAGACCCCCACGGCCAGCAGCGCGCACAGCACCGCGAGTGCCGCCGTCAGCCCGCCCATGCCCCACCGCTCCGCGGGATGCCGGCCGGAGAGGTTGCCGACGGTGTTGAGAACGAACAGCGCTGCCAGCGCCCACAGCACCGCGACCAGCCGCCCGTCGGCCGGGTCGGCGGTGCCGACGACTCCGCCTCGGAGCAGGACCAGGTAACCGGCGGCCGACAGGACGACCACCGTGAGCGCGCTGCTGACCCGGTACTTCGCCGGCAGGGTGCCGTCCGGCCGCGCGGCCCGGCCGCCGTAGGCGGCTGCGGCCCAGGGAGCACCGGCCACGAGCGCGGCCTGGAACCCGGCTCCGACCAGCAGCAGGCCGGCGGCGACCACGGCCAGCACCGTGGCGAGCGATGACGTCACGGCATCCCACTCGGCAGGTCGTGCCCCAAAGAGCACCTTCTCCGTGGTGCGGCGCGGACGTCGAGCCGCTGCTGCGGTTCGGGCAGAAGACCGGAGCGAGCAGCGCCCCGGGGCAGCCGGCCAGATGACACACCAAGGTGTGCGAGTGCAGCGGGTGACCGCGCGCCGTGTTCGCGAGGAAAAGCGTTCACACGTCCAATTGCACCGTCGCGCATTTCCGATGACAGGCCCGTACCCTTTTCCTCACGGGGTCTCCGGAAACATCCAGTAGACCAAGGGGGCGCGTGAGATGACGACGCCGGTTGAATGTGTGATTCTCGACATCCCAGACGGACTCCGTCTGGACCTGCTGGGCCTGATCGTCGAGATCGGCCGGATCCGGATCGTGGCAGACCGGTCGGGCCTGCTCGGCGGGCTCCTCGCCTCGCTGACCTGCGGTGGTGAGTCGAGCGCGGCCAGCCTCGAGGCTGTTGCCCAGATGATGCGGGCCCAGGGTGGCGCCCCGCCGTCACAGGCGGCCTAGTCCCACGGTCCGCGCTGACCTGCGGTTCCTCACCACGGTCGCCGCTCGAGCACTCGGCGGAGGGGGTCGCCGACGCCCAGCAGTACGCCGCGCGTCGACGCTGACGACCGCATGGCGGGCGCGACACCCGGACACCATCCCCTCCTGCCGAGCCAGGGCGTTCCTGGGCTGCTCGGGGTTCGTACCGCGGCCGGATCTGATCCGGCCCACGTTCCCTGCCGGCGAGCCCGTCACCTGCGACGGGCAGGCAGCCATTTCACAGAGCGCCGCAGCGCATTCACAGGCACATTCATTGCCGGGCGGCGGCGCTGATCTTGCCTATCACGCGGAGATCTCTCTTGCCGTTCCGGGCGTGTCCTGGTTCCGGCGCGCTAGCCTCGGATGACTTGCCGTCCACGGGGTGTGACCGTTGTCCGTCGACCCGTTGGGCCAGACCGGTCGTGTCCGAGGGGAACGGATGACTCAGTACGTGGGCCAGCACTACGTCGTCGCAGGGCACGGACGGCATCGGGCCTCCCCTCTCCCCTGGACACCGGGCCCTGCGCTGCTGGCGGCGAGCGGGGCGCTCGCTGCCGCCGCCGTGGCGGCCGCGGCCCTCGTGGGCAACGACGCTGCAGACCCCAGCGGCCCGGCGGGCAGCGACGCTGCAGACCGCAGTGGCCATGCGTCGAACGACGCGGCGGACGGCAGTGCCCGTGCGTCGACCGGCGGTGCGAAACAACGTGATGCGAGCGGGCCGGCTGGGGCAACACCCGCGGCGTTCGACGGGAACGCGCTCTTGGCGTCAGCGGTCGTGCAGCAAGACGGCGCCGGCCGCGCCTGGTGCTTCGGCTGCTCAGACGCCCTCGGGCTGGGTTCGTTCACCGAGGCTCCCAGCCGGGGCGACGCGCCGGGCCCTGGCCGGCTCGACGCAGAGCTGCCCCAGGCGCCCAGCGCCTCCCCCGCGGCGACGTGGGTGCCGTATGCAGCGGGACAGACGGCCGTCAACGTCGGCGTCCCTCCGCCGTCATCCGCGCCGCGGGCCTCCGCGCCGCAGGCCTCCTCAGTGGTCGTTCCTCCGACCCGGACGGCCGCTTCGGTGACGGCTGACTCGTCCCCCGAGCCGCTGCACTCCGGAGGCTCTGTGCTCCCGGAGCCGCAGGAGACGGGGCCGACCCCGGCTGCGACCGACCCTCGTCCCGAACCAGCCCCCTCCGTCGGCAGATCTCCATCAGCCGGCGAATCCGCCCAGGAGACGTGGCCGGACGCCCCCGCAGGGGAGCGCCCCGGGGGCCGCGCCGACCCTGCGCCGCCCACCGACCCTGCGCCGCCGGCCAAGGCTCCGTCATCCGCCGACCCTGCGCCGCCGGCCGACCCTGCGCCGCCGGCCGACCCTGCGCCGCCGGCCGAGGCTCCGTCATCCGCCGACCCTGGGTCGCCGGCCGACCCTCCCCCATCCGCCGCCCCTCCCGCACCGACCAACCCTGCGTCACCCACGAACCCTGGAGCTGGGGACGCCCCAGGCCGTCACCGCGCCGCCCCTCCCTCATCCGCCGCCCCCCCGGCACCGACCAACCCTGCGTCACCCATCAATCCTCAAGCGGGGGGCGCCCCCGGCCGTCACCGCGCCGACCCTCCATCAGCCAGCGACCCTGCGGATTCCGCCAACCCTGCGTCACCGGCCATCTCTGAAGCTGGGCCCGGCCCTCATGGCGCCGGGCCCGCGGCCGAGCCCCCGGCCGAGCGCGCGACCGGTCGTCACCGCGCCGAGCCCCCGTCACCTGAACAGCCCCGGGGTTGATGGACGCTCCACCGGGCTTCGGCGGAGTCGAATAGATAGGGTCCTGGCCATGTGACCCTGCAGGAGGGCCCGTGGGCAGGCATCCGTATCTGCCGCAGTCCTGATGCGGACGACGATCAGACGCCTCGATCGTTAAGCAGCACACTGATCCGTCCTTCCGCGACATGCTCCCCACCGGGCCGTTCTGCCTGCACATCAGCCGGCCGGACCCCGGCGTCACCGGTCGTGCCCTCAAGCACGCCCGGGGCCAACCGAGACGAATCAGACGGCGACAGCGGCGGACGGCCTCGCATGGTCCCGGCGCCTGCCAAGTCAGCGAGGGAAGGGTTACTGCCGGCCGCGCATGGGCGGGGAGAGCGGGATCGGGCGAACGGGCAGCCTCGGGCTCGAAGGGCACAGCCGACTTCGTCGACGACGAGCAGTCGACCGAGCCCGCGTACCGCTGCGCACAAGTGTGGTGTTGTCAGCTGGAGCCCGCAGGAGAAGGAACTACACAGGTTCTCGTTGCGTGTTCGGCAATGCACGCCGAGGCCGAGACAGGCCTGGAGCGGCTTCTTCTCCCCAACTCTTGGACGAGTGCAGGAAGGACTCCACCTCCGCGAGCCGACCCATGCGGCGAGGGTGAGGCGTACGCCTTCGTCGCGCCTCCGAGAACCGGCGCCCTTTCTCAGGCACCATCGATGGATCGCTTGAGTGAGCGTCCAGTGACGGGGGGTCGCGAGAAGGGAAGGCGTGAGTGTCGGACGAGCGGACGGAGCCGGAGCGAGCAGCCCGCGCGGAGGAAACGCCCGGGCCTGCGCCCGTGGCTGGAGTGGGCCTAGCTGGGGAGGACAAGACACGGCTGCCCGTCTATCTGGGTGACCTCCCGGCCCAGGGGGACGACGTCGAGGTCGCTCCCCGGGACATCCAGCTCCAGGGCATCGGGCCCGCCGAGCCGATCGTCTCGTTGCCGGAGCCCGCCGACGGCGAGCCGCCGGCCGCCGCCCGACCCGAGCCCCCCACCGAGCCCGAGGCTACCGAGCCCGAGCCCGCGGCGGAGAAGACCTCCATCCCTGCCCAGCAACCCGACGAGCAACCCGACGTCCCGGCGGTCGTGCCGGTTCTGCCGCGCGTCATCGTCCGGCCGCGCGTGCGCCCCCGCTTTCGCGCGCGCACCGCCGTCCTGCTGGGCCTGCTCGTCGCCGCCGCCGTCCTCGGGGCGGCGCTGCTGGCGACCACCCGCAACACGGTCTCCGCCGCGAACCTCGACGCCGTCGGCCCGATCGCGTCGACGACCCCGCCGCGTGAGTCCTCTTCGCCGAGCACGACGCCGTCCCCGACCGCAGCCACCACCCCGCCCGCGACGACGTCCAAGACCCCCCCGGCGCCGCCGACGTCTCGCGCCGTCCCTGCCTTTGGGGTGACGCCAGCTCCCGAGCCGGTGGCGGTCCCGCCCGCCCCGGCGGTCACGGCGGCGCCCGCAGCACCAGCACCGGTCGTCGCCCCACAGGTGCTCGCTCCGACCGGCGACCAGACGTTGGAGGCCGACCCGACCGGCGACCCCGCGACGGACACCCCAACCGAGGACACCGTGGTCGAGACCCCGGCGACGACGGAGCCGATGACGTCCACGACGCCGAGCTTCACCCCGTAGCAGATGAAGTAGACGCTCTCCCCAGAAATCCAGCACTTGTGCAGCTAGCTTGACTTCGGAAGCTCGAACGTCTTCGCAGGTGACCACGCGCTCGCGGGGGATGGCCGCCACAGAGACAATTGAGCAGCGTGATCTGGACGAAGAGACATGTGTAGCCAGAGCCCTACACCGACTACTGGACATTCGCGGGGGCAGCCGTGAGGCGGTCAGGCCACGCGGCCTCAGGACTGGATCAGGGTAGAGGTGGTGCCCCAGCGACCGGGCTCCTGGACCTCCGCCTCACCCTCGGCGCGGAGCCGCGCCAGTTTCGGTTCCGTCCACGAAGGTGAGCAGCCGCCCCTCGAGCGCCGTCGCGAACTGAAGCGGGAGCCGCAGGTACGGATGCCCCGGAGGCAGGGCGAGGACCTCGGCCCGGACACGTGCCTCGATGCCGTAGCGCCGGAAGGTCCAGGTGCCCGCGCGTCCGGCCTCGGCGTCCCCCCAGCGCCGGAACGCCTCGCGGATGAACGAGATGAGGTGGTCGAGGGCCGGCGCGGGCGGGTTGTAGTGCCAAATGCCCCAGTCGGAGTCTTCCAGGGCGACGATCCCGCCGGGCCGGGTCAACCACAGGTAGGTCGCCATCTGGTCGTCCACGCGGCCGAGGGGCGTGAGCTCGAACCGCGCGTGCACCAGGTCGAACGACGCCGCCTTCACCAGGAGCGTGGCGAGGCGGCGGCCCGCGCACGGCTCGTGCAGCGACCGCGGCGAACCGCCCGACCAGTTCGTGCCGGGAGAGCCTGGCGAAGGCCTGCACCTGGTGTGCGGTGACCGCGTCGACGTCCCCACCGGCGCGGGCGGCGGCCCGGGACTGCACGGCTAGCTGGCGCACCGAGGCGACCATCTCGGCCTGGCCGAGGACGTGGCCGGCCATGGCCCGGAAGTCCCACCCGGGGCAGTCGGTGGAGCGGGTCCAGTCCTCCGGGGTCAGGCTCCGAAGGAGGGCCAGGAACCGGTCGTACTCACCGGCGGCCAGCTGTAGCGCCGTGCGGCGGTCGAGCGCGGCGGTCCACCTGTCCCTGAGCGACGCGGCGACCACAGGTCCCCGATGCTTCCCCGGGAGACCGCCCCGCCGTTCTGGAACGATTTCGACGTGTAGGGCTGCCCGCTGGAGGGAGCCGCTCCCGACTGGCCCAGCATCACCGACACGGGGCCGATCAAGAGACGCGACGAGCACGGGCACATGACGCTGGAGGGGACGGTCCCGGTTCGCTGCCGGTCGCTGGTTGCTGAGGCGCAGGTCGCCCCGACCGTGCCGAGGCCCCCGGGCCGCTCGTCCTCCCCCGTGCAGGAGGAGCCAGCTCGGGGGGCCGGCGAAGGGTGCCGATGCAGGTGTCGGCGACCGATGGGGATTTCGGCCACGGGCCTCGGTCTGTGCAGCCGAACGCACCGGTTGCTATGTGACGGATGTGCCAGAACGCCACCGGAGTGATGCGAGGCGCACTCCGGCGCCGGTCGGCGGCGATGACGTCGGTGGATGGCCGCGCCGTCGGCGGCGACCCCTCGCCCGTGGGCGGGGAACCGGCGCGGCGCGGTCATCTCCCAGCCGCACCCTGCGTAGCGCGCCCACCACAGCTGAGGGCAATCCGCGCGCGGCTCTGACCGGAGGAGGACCGTCTGTGGGACGTGGACCGGCTGACGGCCGCCCCGCCGATGTGCGGCGGGTCCACGGTGGTCTGCCGCCCGTCCCGCCGCGGCCTGCGGGAGCCGCCCGGAGCTCGCGCTCCCCGGGCGTCCGGAGTGGTCCTCCGACAGCCCCATTCAACGCTCGCCTGCACGCGCTCGAGCCCCTGGGCGTACGGGCTCCGGTCCGGCGGGCGCCCGGACGGCTGCGCCGTCTCGTCCGCCGGTACGGCTGGCGGGCCTTTGCCATCCTCTGGCTGACCGTCGCCACACTTGTCGCCTTCGTCGACTTGGCGGACAGCGACCCGGGCGATCCGTCCGCCACCGCCGGCGCCGCGACGGTGACCCAAGCCCCGCCGTCGGCCGCGCCGCCACCATCGGAGGAGGTGCCGGTGCCTACTGAACCCGCCGAGGGAGCGGCCGGTCCCAGCCTGGTGCCACAGGCCCCAGGGGAGGAGACCTACGTCGAGCAGGGCGCCGGCAGTCTCTCCGTCGTGGATGGGGCATCGCCGCTGTACGGCACCGGACCCCTGCAACGGTTCGTCGTGGAGATCGAAGACGGGATCGGCGTGGACGGCGCAGCGTTCGCCCAGGCCGTGGAGGCGACGCTCGCCGATCCGCGGTCGTGGGGCAACGGGGGCCGGTTCTCGTTCCAGCGCGTCGGGGCGGCAGAGGCATCGGCCGGGCAGTACGAGTTCAGGGTGAGCCTGGTCAGCCCCGGCAGCATGGAGACCTACTGCCCCGGCGCGGGAACCGGCGGCTATACCTCCTGCCGGTACGGCGAGCGGGCCGTGATCAACCTGGCCCGGTGGGCGACCGCCGTCCCTCACTACGACAGGGACGTCGCGACCTACCGCCTCTACGTCGTGAACCACGAGGTCGGTCACGCGCTGGGGAACCGGGTGCACCCGTCCTGCCCCGGGCCCGGTCAGCCGGCACCGGTGATGCAGCAGCAGACGCTCGGCCTGGACGGCTGCGTGAGGAACCCCTGGCCGTACCCCTAGAGCCGGCTGCGGCGAGGCTCGCAACAAAACGATCACCTCGTCCCGATAGTCGCGGCGTCCTCGTCGAACCCCCCGCCGCAGGTGATCAGGCGCAGACCCGACTGATCGATCTCGCCGTATACCTCCCCGGTGGGGAAGGCGTCCTTGGGGTGTTCCTCGACCCGGTCGATCCGAAAGGTCGCGGCCCGGCCTACCGGCCGCACGCCGGGTCAAGTTCACGGGCGTGGTGTGTGACGGCTACCGCGCGATCTTCGGGACCACGACGTGCCGGCAGGAGCCGTCGAGCATCATCGCGTCGACGAACGGCTGGCTCATGTCGATCCGCGTCCCGACGTGATCCCTCTGTAAGGGCGCTCACAGTCAACGGGCGGAGTCCAGCACCGAGAATGCCGTCGTCTCTGCGACCTGTCCTGGCGATCTTGCACGGGTGACGCGGGTCTGGCTCGGGTCGATCGCCGGCCGCCCAGTGGTGGGTGCGACGTGTCGTTTGATGATTCCGTGGGCATTTGCGGCGCATGGGATTCATGCAGAAGATCTTTGGTGCCGGCGAGCGAGCGACAGGGCGCCGCACGTCCACCGAGTCGCGAACGAAGGGCGTCGGCAGGGGGCAGGCGCCCCCGACCACTGGGGGCAAGGTCCCCGGGGGCAAGGGCGTCGGCAGAGGGCGAGCGACGCCAACCACGCGGGGCAAGGTCCCTCGGCGGCCGACGGCTTCGGCGGGGGGCTGGGGGCTGCGGGGACGCAGGAAGCCGCCGCAGTCACGGCTGCAGCGCCTGGTCTCCTCGCTGCCCGGCCGCCACTGAGCGCCGGAGGGGTCGGCGGCGGCCATCAGCAGGGCCTCGCAGAAGGAGCAGCAGCTGGCCCAGCCGACCGAGCAGGCCGTCCGCGAGAACAAGGACACGCTGATGCAGCCGGCAAAGGAGGCTGCCCAGGGAATGGGTGAGCAGCTGAAGCCGGCCGCGGATGCCCGAGCCGGTCGGCGTCCCGACGCAGCCAAATATGAAGCAGGCGGCGCAGGTCGGGCCCCTGCCCGCCGACAGCTAAGCCCAGTGGAAAACCGAGCTCGACGCCAGGTTCGAGCGCGACGTGGCCGAGATCAGGGGGAAACAGTGCGGAGATCCTCTGTCGGCGACCGCAGGGCGAACACGTCGTATCCCGTGAGCGTAGGCGGGCCGGCGCAGTGGAGGACTGTTGGCCGGGGGGCTTGGGTCCTAGGCTCAGTCGGCGTCCCCTGGAGATGCACGCAATTAAGCGAGGCGCCGCATGACTCAGGTGCTCGACAATCCGGCCGGCCGCGACGCGGTCTATGAGTACGACGAGGTGCGCCAGGTCGTGCAGCTGTTCCTTGACGGCGAGGCGACGGGCGACGCAGCGAAACTACAGGAAGCCTCACACCCGGACGCCCGGGTGTTCGGCTCGGTCGCAGGCACCCGATACGACATGCCGATCGCGGAGTTCATCGAGCTGGCGGTGAAGGAGCCCGGGGACACCGGCAACCACCGGGCGCGCATCCGCGCGGTCCAGCGGACCGGAGACGCTGCCGTGGCCGAGGTGGCCGAGGAGGGCTACTGGGGATCGCTGTCCTTCATCGACTACATCCAGCTCGCGCACATCGACGGGACCTGGAAGGTGGTCAGCAAGCTGTTCGCCCACACTGGCGGAGACGTGCCGGCGTCGACGTAGCCCGGGCCGCGGCCGTCGTCCGGCAGGCACTCCGGAGCCAACTCGCGCTGGCGGAGAAAAATCCCGAATTCGCCGTCACGGTCAAGCAGCGCCGCCGGGTTCGTTGGCCTCGGTGACGGCGTCCTCTACTCGCTGCCCCTCCCCGATTCGTCTACCCCTGGCGGTGTGAACGGCTGGACCGTCGCCGTGAAGCAGGCGACCGTGGACGCCGCGACGACCGCCCCGATCACGGATCGAGTCAATTGCGCAACGGTGACCTGATGCCCGATCCGGTGAGTCCGGCCCCGCCCCCGCGCCGAACAGGTCGAGACGGGGGCCGGACCGGGGTTAGGCGCTCGCGGCCCCCGGCCCATCTGCCTCAGGGCAGACGCGCCGCTGAGGTCCGCGCATTAGCCGTGCCTGGCGTATCTCTCTGTGGCACGGAGAGCTGCTGTTCGCGCCAGTTCACGGGCACTCGAATCACACCACTGCGGGGCCCACGATGAGACTTGAGGGACAGGCGTGGCCCCACCCCCGAGGACCTCACTGGCCGCTCGGAAGGGGGCCACAGGCCCCTGCGTCCGCTCCGCGCTAAATGTCAGCGCGGAAGTCGGTCGCGGAGGCAGACACTCACTTGCAGCCCGGCGTGCCGACCGTCTGGCCCGGCGGGTGACACTTGACGCCTGGGTCGTGCGGCCCCTTCTGGCTGTTGCCCGGGCCGAAGTCGGGGTCAGCCAGCGCTGCGGTGGCTGGACCCATGACCATCGCCGAGGCGAGCAGAGTCGCCGCGACCATCCTCTTGATCCTCATCGGTTGCCGTCCTCCTTCTCGGACCGGCGGTTCGCGCCCACTGCGCGAACACAGACCGGGTGGCCAGGCTCGTGAGCAATCTGACGACGGGCAATATGAACGGCCTCGTTCTGACACATCCCTCCGCGGTTCGAAACCGAGAGTTGTGCGGAGGCTCTGAGACGTCAGGACGCCAAGGCGCGGGACAGGAGCACATCTGTCCCACAGTGGGCCGCTCAGAGACACAAGGCGTCCTTATGGGCCGCCACTGCATGTCGTTGTCTACGCCAGGTCCATCGGGGTACTGGGCGTCGATGGATGCAGTGTTGCTCGGCAAGGCTGGTCTCCAGGGTTGGCGCGCGAAGGTCGGAGATGCCGTCGCAGCACCGATCGCACAGCACTCACCGTTGACCGACGACCAGGTGCGAGCCGCCGTGGGTGGACTGTTCTTCGTGCTTTCGCTGGTCTACGTAGTCGGCACGGTCAGGCGCCTTTCGCAAAGGACCTGACCGTCGCGCGGCCGCCTGGAGGG
>Ga0126307_10000077_pt1 | contig 54151 bp, 63 predicted proteins | sample Plot28_FD_89955 | JGI IMG/M metagenome (GOLD analysis project Ga0126307, IMG submission 89955) | Serpentine soil microbial communities from UC McLaughlin Reserve, CA, USA - Plot28 | ecosystem: Environmental > Terrestrial > Soil > Grasslands | place: USA: UC McLaughlin Reserve, Lake County... | reverse complement strand
CCCGGCGACCGACATGCGCTTCGGCATGCCCGACGCCGGGAACGGCCCCACCGAGCTGACCAGCCGCCAAGCCTACGACCTGATCAGCGAGGGCTTCGGGCCCGGCGCCAACGGCCCCTTCCTCGTGGCCGTCGACATGGCCCGTGCGGGCGACGAGGCCGCCGCCTCCGACGCCGTCGACCGGGTGGCGGCCGGCCTCGCCGCCACCGAGGGCGTGGCGACGGTCGTCCCGCCCGTGGTGAACGACCGCGGCGACGCCGCGGTCATCTCGGTCGTGCCCACTACGGGGCCACAGGACGAGGCCACCGAGGACCTCGTGCACACGCTGCGCGACGACGTGATCCCGGCGGCGGTGGCCGGCACGGGCGTCGAGGCCTCGGTGGGCGGCACGACGGCGGCGTTCATCGACGACAGCGAGCAGACGGCCAGCCGGCTGCCCCTGTTCATCGGGGGCGTGGTCCTGCTGTCGTTCGTCCTGCTCATGTCGGTGTTCCGCTCGTTGGCGGTGGCCGTCAAGGCGGCGATCATGAACATCCTGTCGATCGCGGCCGCCTACGGCGTCATGACGCTCGCCGGCAACGGCGGCTGGTTCGGCGAGCTCGTCGGGATCGACGACCCGACGCCGGTCCCCGCGTGGCTGCCGATGACGATGTTCGCCGTCCTGTTCGGCCTGTCGATGGACTACGAGGTGTTCCTCCTGTCCCGGGTGCGTGAGGAGTACGTGCGCACCGGCGACAACCGACGGGCCGTCGCCGACGGGCTGGCCAACACGGCCCGGGTCATCACCGCGGCCGCGGCGATCATGGTCACGGTGTTCGGTGCCTTCGTGATGGAGGACGCCGTGTTCCTCAAGCTGGCCGGCATCGGCCTGGCGACGGCGGTGTTCGTCGACGCCACCGTGGTCCGGATGATCCTGGTGCCGGCCACCATGGAGCTGCTCGGCGACCGCAACTGGTGGCTGCCCGGCTGGCTCGACCGGCTGCTGCCCGCCATCGCCGTCGAGGGCGAGGCAGTGGGCGCCGTCCCAGCGCCGGCGACCGAGCCCGAGGCCGGACCCGACGCCGAGCCGTCCCGGGTGCCCGTCGGCTGACCGGCGCGGGTCTCCCCCACCCGACCCCCGGGCGCCGTGCCTTCCGGCCGGCGCCCGGAGCGCGCCCGGCCTGCGCCACGGTGCGGGCCGTGAGCAACCACTCCGCCCCGACCTCTACCTCGACCGCTGGCCGCCGATGCGTCAGCAGGTGTCTTGCGAGGCTCAGGTGTCCCTGGCTGCTGCCTCGCGGGCTTCGGGGATGATCGGTTCGAACAGCTCGACCGGGTTTCCCGCTGGGTCGTCGACGAGGATCTGCTTGCCGCCCACGCCGGTCACGATCTTGCGGGAACGACCAGGGCGGATGCCCTGGTCGGTCGGGGGTGGGCCGTAAGGGATTCGAACCCCTGACCCCCTGCGCGTCATGCAGGTGCTCTAACCAACTGAGCTAACGGCCCCGGAGGAAGAGCGAAAATACCACACCGCTCCGCCTCGGCTGCACCCCGGGACGGTGCCCGGCAGGGTTGGGACGCCGCCCGGCCGTGGCTCGTCCTGCCGGGAGCTCGTCGTGCCGGGAGGGGGTAACGGCCGGTAGCCTCTACCGGATCGCCGTCCGTGCCGGAGGAACCACACTGGCCGACCAGACCCCCGAGCCGCTGCCACCCGAGCTCGCCCCGTTCGTCGCCCATGCTCAGTCCCACCTCGAGCAGGCGACCGAGGGCCTCGACAATGACCAGACGATTGCCCACCTCGAGGCCGCCATGGCGCGCGCCGAGGTGGAGGCCTCCCGTCTCGGGTTCCGGTTCCCGCCACCCGAGATCCAGGTCGAGGCCGCCCAGCTGACCGACGGGGTCAATCCCGTCGTCGTGATCCAGCGCCTGGCGGAGGGCGATCCGGCCTGACGGCCGCCGGCGGCGCCGCCCGGTGCCGCCGCTCCCCGAGCTCAGAGGTTCCCACGGGCCTCCTGCGCCCGCTCGATCGCCTCGAACAGGGCCTTGAAGTTGCCCTCGCCGAATCCCCGTGCGCCCTCGCGTTGGATGATCTCGAAGAACACCGTGGGCCGGTCGCACACGTTCTCGGTGAAGATCTGCAGCAGGTGGCCGTCGGGGTCGCGGTCGACCAGGATGCCGAGCTCGGCGATGTCGTCCCAGGGCAAGTCGATGCCCTCCATGCGGCGCCGGGCGTCGTCATAGTACTCGGGCGGCACGGTCAGGAAGCCGACGCCCCGCTCGCGCAGGGCTCGCACGCTGGTGACGATGTCCTCGGTGCGCAGCGCCAGGTGTTGCACGCCGGGCGCCCGGTAGTAGTCGAGGTACTCCTCGATCTGGCTCTTGCGGCGACCCTCGGCGGGCTCGTTGATCGGCAGCACCACCGACCCGTGGTTCCACACCACGGTGGACATCAGCGCCGAGTACTCCGTCGAGATCGCCTCGTCGTCGAAGTGGACGAGCTGGTCGAAGCCGAAGACGTCTTGGTAGTAGCGGACCCAGTCCCCCATCCGGCCGCGCTCGACGTTGCCGACGATGTGGTCCACGGCGGTGAGCCCCGGCGGAGGGCCGGCGGCCGTCGCGACCGCGGGAGCCGTGAACCCGGGAGCGAAGCCGCCGGTGTAGGAGGACCGGTCGAGCAGCGTGTGCACCGTCTCGCCGTAGGACCCGACGGCAGCGTGGCGCAGGCCGCCGTGGTCGTCGGCGTCGAGGGTCGGCGGGCGCTCGGGCCGGGCACCCCGCGCCACGGCCGCGTCGAAGGCGGCATCCGCGTCGTCGACGAGGAACGACACGTCGCGCACACCGTCGCCGTGGGCCTGGACGTGCTCCGCGACGGGGCCGTCGGGGCCCAGCGCACCGGTGACGAGGAACCGGATCTCACCCTGCTGGAGCACGTGCGAGACTCTGTCGCGTCGCCCGGTCTCGGGGCCGGCGTATGCGACGACCTCGAAGCCGAAGGCGGCGGTGAGGAAGCCGGTGAACGCACGGGCGTTGCCGACCCACCACTCGACGTGGTCGATGCCCCGCAGCTGTGGAGGAGCCACGGCCGGGTCGCCGGCCAGGTCGTCCTGCGTCACCGCCATCGGCTCCGTCCCCTCACGTGGTCGACTGACCGCCTCAGGAAAGGGCCTCACGGCCATCGGGTCAACAGAACCGTCAGACATTGAACAATCGGGCCAGTTCGGACCGCGCTGTGGTAGACACCTTGTTCATGTTGCCCACGGGGATCGATGCCCTCGACGCCCGGCTCATCCGGGCGCTCTGTGACATCCCCCGCGCCGGCGTGATGGAACTCGCCCGGCAGCTGGGCGTCGCCCGCGGCACGGTGCAGGCGCGGCTCGACAAGCTGCAGCAACGGGGCATCATCAGCGGGTTCGACCCCGACCTCGATCTCACGGCCATGGGCTACGAGGTGCTGGCGTTCGTCAGCCTCGAGATCGCCCAGGGCCGCCTGTTCGACGTGGCCCGCCACCTACGCGAGATCCCCGAGGTGCTCGAGATCCATTCGGTGACGGGCCCCGGCGACCTGCTGTGCCGGGTCGTGGCCCGCACGAACGACCACCTCCAGCACGTCATCGTGCGCATCCTCGAGGTGCAGGGCATCGACCGCACGGCGACCCAGATAGCGCTCACCGAGCAGCTGCACCACCGGGTGCTGCCGCTCGTCGAGCAGGTCATCGACGCCGCGCCGGGCGACGTGGCCGAGAACGACCTCGAGGACCTCCCCGCCAGCTGAGGCCATCGGGCGAGCGCCCGGCCGGGCGGTCGCTCGGGCGGGCGGTCGCTCGGGCGGTCGCGCGGGCGCCTGGCCGGGCGGGCGGTCGCTCGGGCGGCCGGTATCTCGGGCCGGTGGTGAGCCGCCGGTCAGGTGTCGGGAGCGAAGCCCTGGCGCAACGTGTTCTCGGTGACGACGCGCGGGTCCATGAACTGCTGCACGTAGTCGGGACCACCGGCCTTCGATCCCACGCCCGACATTCCGTAGCCGCCGAAGGGCTGCCGCCCGACGACCGCACCGGTGATGTGGCGGTTGACGTACACGTTGCCGGCCCGCAGCTCGGCGGCCGCCCGGCGGATGCTCTCGGGCGAGCGCGAGTAGATGCCGGCCGTGAGGCCGTACTCGGTGTGGTTGGCCAGCGCCAGGGCCTCGTCGAGCGTGCTCGCCCGCAGCACGGCGAGCACGGGCCCGAAGATCTCGTCGCGCTCCAGCGGCACGTCGGGATGGTCGACCTCGACGACGGTGGGGCCCACGAAGAATCCCTGGGCCGGCAGGGCGTCGTGGGTGACGAGCACGCGCCCCTGGCTGGGCGCCTCCTCGACGTAGCGGCGCACCCGCTTGTGGGCGTCCTCGTCGATGACGGGGCCGACCTGCGTGGCGGGTTCCGCCGGGTGACCGACGATCAGCTCGCGGGTGGCGGCCACGAGACGGGCCACGACCGGCTCGTAGGCGGCGCCGACGACGATGAGCCGGCTGGCCGCCGAGCACTTCTGGCCGGCGTAGCCGAACGCGGACAGCACCGCGCCGGGCACGGCCTGGTCGGGGTCGGCGTCCGCGTCGACGATCAGCGCGTTCTTGCCGCCCATCTCGGCGATGACCCGCTTCACGTGGTCCTGGCCCGGCCGCGGCACGGCCGCCTGCTGGTTGATGGCGAGGCCGACGGCGCGCGAGCCCGTGAAGGCGATGACCGCGACGTCGGGGTGCTCGACCAGCCGGGCGCCCACGACCTCGCCCACGCCCGGCAGGAACTGCATGACGCCCCGCGGCACGCCGCCGGCGACGAGGGCCTCGACGAGCTGCCAGGCCACGAGCGGCGTCTGCTCGGCCGGCTTGAGGATCACCGGGTTGCCGGCCGCGAGCGCGGCGGTGACCATGCCGGTGGGGATCGCGAGCGGGAAGTTCCACGGGGCGATCACGGCGGTGACGCCCTTGCCCTGGTACAGGAGGCGGTTCGTCTCACCAGGCGGCGACTGGACGAGGGTCGCGGCCGCGGCCTCGAGCCGTAGCACCTCGCGCCCGTAGTACTCGCAGAAGTCGATCGCCTCGCACACGTCCGCGTCGGACTGGTCCCACGGCTTGCCGGCCTCGTAGCACTCGAGCGCGGCGATCTCGTACCGGCGTCGCCGCAACCAGTCGGCCGCCCGGAACAGCACGGCGGCCCGGTCGCGCACCGGCGTGCGCCGCCAGCCCTCGGCCGCCGCCACCGCAGCGGCCACCGCCGCGTCCGCGTCGGCGGCCGTGCAGGCGGCGGCCGTCGCGACCACGCGCGTCGGCACCGCCGGGTCGACCGACGGCATCGCCGCCGGTCCGCTCACCCGCTCGCCGGCCACCACGCCGGGTACGACGCCGCCGAGGGAGCGCTCGGCCCGGCGGAGGGCCACGCTGAACTCGGCCCGGGTCGACGAGCGGCGCCACTCGGCTACCGGCTCGGGGGCGTAGGGTGCCGGATCAGCGGACTCGGTGGCGGCGCGGGGCGGGGCGAACGTCGCCGGCGGCACCTCGTCGACCTCGGGCGCAGCCAATAGGTCATCGAGCTCGCGGCCCTCGGCGAAGCGGAGCCGCACGAACGACTCGTTGGAGGTGTTCTCGAGCAGGCGCCGCACGAGGTATGCCATGCCGGGGACGAGCTCGCCGACCGGTGCGTAGACCCGCAGCCGCAGTCCCAGCTTGCGGATGGCGGCGTGCATGGGCTCGGCCATGCCGTAGAGCATCTGGATCTCGTAACCCGTGTCGGGGATCCCGCGGCTGCGGGCGTAGGTGATGGCGTGTGCCAGCGACCGCAGGTTGTGCGACCCGAACGCCGCCCGCACCGAGCCGTGGTGGTCGTGGAGCAGCCGGGTGCAGCGCTCGTAGTTGGCGTCGGTCTCGGCTTTGTCCTGGTAGACGGGCACCGGCCAACCCTCGGCGCGGGAGTGGATCGACTCGGCGTCCCAGTAGGCGCCCTTGACCAGGCGCACGGTGATCGGCTGGCGCCGCCCCGACGACCAGGCGATGAGGTCGGCCAGGTCGTCGCGGCTGTCGCGCAGGTACGCCTGGATCACGATGCCGGCGGCCACGTCGGCGAACTCGTCCTCGGACAGCAGCTCGCGAAACACCCGCAGCGTGAGGTCCTTGGCGTCGTAGTGCTCCATGTCGACGTGCACGAACGCCCCGCGGGCCTGCGCGTCGCGCAGGATGGGTCGCAGGCGCCCCTTCGCCGACGCCACGCCCTCGTCGGCCGAGAGCGGCTCGTAGTGCGTGGCGAGTGCCGTCGGCTTCACGCTCACGTTGACGCGGGGCAGCGGGCCGAGGTCGTCACGCTCGAGGTGGTCGTCGGGTGCCCACAGCGCGGCGGCGTCGCCAAGGGCGGCGAGCAGCTCGTGCACCCGGGCGGCGTAGCGGTCGGCCTCGGCGGCGACGACCGTCTTCTCGCCGAGCAGGTCGACGGTGGCGGCCGAGCCGGCGCGCCACAGGCGCTCGAGACCGTCGGTGGCCGCTGTCGGGTCGGCCCCGACGATGAACTGCTCGGCCATGCGCCGGATGTTGCGCCGGGCCACCCGGGCCTCGATCCGGGCGCCGAGGGGCACCTTGTGGGCGATGTCGATGCCCAGGTCGAGCGCCTTGGGCACATCGACCCCGTTGAAGTACTCACCGAGGTGCCGGGCCACGTCCTCGTCGCCGGCCATGGCCGGGAACACGTCGACGAACCGGAACAGCTGCGTCTTGAAATCGGGCCGGGCCATCGCCCAGTCCATGACCCGGTCGCTCCACCAGGACATGTGGAAGACCCGGGAGCGCTCGCCGGCGCCCAGCTCCGCGATGCGCCGGGCCAGCGCGACCGTCTCGCGCTCGATGTCGGAGGCCATGGGGACGACGGTACCTCGGAGGTGCCCGGTGCCCTCGGGGTACGCGTCCGGTCCACCAGGGCGTAGCCTGTCTGCCTGCACGGCCGCGAACGATGACTGCACGGCCGGCTGACACAGATAGGCAGAGGCACCATGGCAATCGGTACCGTCAAGTTCTTCAACGCAGAGAAGGGCTACGGCTTCATCTCGCGGGAGGATGGCGACGACGTGTTCGTCCACTTCTCCAACATCCAGGGCGCCGGCTATCGCACGCTCGAGCAGGGTCAGCAGGTCGAGTTCGAAGTCGGCCCGGGCCGCAAGGGCGACGAGGCCCAGAACGTGCGGGTGCTCAGCTGACGTGTCACGCCGCCGCACGACATTCGGCAAGCTCCAGCGCGATCGCGACAAGCAGGCCAAGCAAAAGGCCAAGACCGAGCGCAAGCAGTCACGCGGTCAGGAGGGCGACGAGACGGACCTCGAGGTCGAGGAGGCCCCTCCCGCAGTCGACCAGGGCCGGGTCCTCGACCAGCTCGCGAAGCTCCACGCCGCCTACGACGACGGCAAGATGGACCTCGACTCCTTCGAGGAGAGGCGCGCCGAGCTGACCAGCTTGCTCCGCGTCGACTGACCCACGACCGATCGTCGGCCACGACGGCGGTGGGCCCTGCCCGCCGCCGTCGTGCGCGTCAGGCCTCGTACTGCACGGCGAGACGCTCGGTCACGACGCCCTCCATGCAGCTGTCGATGAACGCCCGGTGGTCGGGGTGGTCGCGGTAGGCGATGTAGTCCTCCAGCGTGGCGAAGTCGCCCACGATGGCGTAGTCCGCGTTGCGCTCAACCAACCCCAGATCGATCCCGAAGCGGTACTCGCGGATCTCGGGGATGGCCGCCGGGAGAGCGGCCAGGCCCTGGTCGATCGCCTGGACCTGGGCAGGCGTGATTCCCTCGGCGAATCGGAACAGCGCGACGTGGCGGACTCCCATGGGGCGGAAACGTAGCGCCGCGCTGGCCGGTGTAGCGCCAGGCCCAGTGGGTAGTGGGGCCGACGTGGGCAATCGAAACGAGGTATCCGTGGGGAACACCAGCACCCGCGCGGCACGTAGCACGCGCCGCACGACCGCCGGGATGATGGGTCGGCCGAGCGGCAGCAGCACGCGTGGCACGAGCAATGACCGGGTTGACCTGCGCTTCCACGAGTTCCGGGCGACCGGCGACCGTGACGTGCGCAACGCGCTCATCGAGGAGCACCGCTGGCTGGCCGTGCACTGCGCCCAGCGCTTCGCGCACAAGGGCGAGCCGCTCGACGACCTGGTGCAGGTCGCCATGCTCGGCGTGCTGAAGGCCGTCGAGCGCTTCGACCCCGACTACGGCGTCGTCTTCTCGACCTTCGCCGTGCCGACGATCGTGGGCGAACTGCGCCGCCACTTCCGCGACACCACCTGGGCCGTGCACGTGCCGCGCCGCCTGAAGGACCTGCACCACACCGTGAACGTGGCGGTGACCGAGCTGGGCCAGACGTTGGGCCGCTCGCCGACCGTCGAGGAGATCGCCGACCGGGCCGGCGTGCCGGTCGAGGAGGTGCTCGAGACCCTCGAGGCCGGGCGCTCCTACACCCGGGTGCCGCTCACTCCGCCGAGCGCCGACGAAGCCGACGACGAGCCGAACCTGGGCGAGGTCGACCGGCAGATCGAGGCCGCTGAGGCCCGCATCACCGTGGCCGGCCTGATGGAGTCGTTGCCCGCCCGCGAGCGGCGCATCATCGAGCTGCGGTTCATGGGCGGCATGACCCAGTCGCAGATCGCCGAGCGCGTTGGGGTGAGCCAGGTGCAGGTGTCGCGCCTCTTGCGGTCGAGCCTCGCAAAGATGAACCGCACACTCGTCGGTGCGTCCGCTCCGACGGCGAGCCCCTGACGCCATGTCGGCATGCCAGTTGGTCTTCCTCGAACACAGCGCCGATCGGGTCCTCCTGGACCTGGTGCCGCTCGAGCCCATCGAGGTGAACAGCGCCGTCGTCCCCCAGGGAATGCCACTCACGGTGACATTCCTGCCCAACGACGACGACGATGCGCACGACGAGATGGTGGCCCTGTTCGACCGCTGGCTGGACGACGACGGCATGCTCGACGTGGGCATCGAGGTGGCGGCCGACATAGGCGGGCTGCGCTACGTGTTCACGCGTGACGACGAGCAGCTCGTGCTCGACGTCCAGGTGTGACGCGCCCCTTACGCGCAATCGGCCACGCGCGCAAGGTTACATCGAACTAACCCGTTTGGGTTGGTTCGAACCGGGGAAGAAAGTTCAACAAAACCCGGCAGCACCCGCTGAACGGGAAAGAATAGTGGGGAGAACAGGTTAGAAATGATCGGCTTCATCATTGCGCTCATCGTGATTGGCATCATCGCCGGTTATCTCGCTCGTCTGTTGGTGCCCGGCCCCGATCCGATGTCCTTCGTCCAGACCGCGGTCCTCGGCATCGTCGGCTCCTTCGTGGGCGGCTTCCTCGGCTACGTGGTCATGGGCGATGACGTCGACGAGGGTGCGCTCCAGCCGTCCGGGATCATCGGCTCCATCATCGGCGCCGTCGTCGTGCTGCTCATCTGGAACATGGTCGGCCATCGCGCCCGGCGCATCTGACACACGCGGCACCTGATCTGCCGCTCAGGGGCAGGGCCTCCGGGGCCCTGCCCCTGGCGCGTACCCGGTGTCTCGGCGGCGGGCATTCGGGGAAGCACTTCAAGGGACCACACCGGAGGTGCTTCATGAAGCTGAAGAACACGCGTGATCTGATCGAAACGGTCACAGAGGACGCACTGGAGCTCGCGGCCACCGCCGGTCACGAGATCAAGGATCGGGCATCCGAGGTCGGCGACACCGCCCGCTCGGCGACCGAGCGGGCCCGCAACGTGGCCGTCGACCAGTTGGTCAAGGTGGGCGTCGTCGAGCCCCCGCGGCGGCGGCGACCCCCGGTGCTCGTGCGGCTGGCGGTCCTGTCGGCCGTGGTGGCGGCAATCGTCTTCGTCGTGCGGTCGCTGCGCTCCCCCGCGGCCGCCGGCGACGACACGGCGACCGGCGAGGCCGAGGGCCCCGCCACGCCACCCGTGGCCACCGGCAACGGCGAGGCGGCCCCGTCGCAGGCCCGCTCCGGTAGGGCCGCCCACTGAGCCGCGGCTCTCCCCCGACCCCGAGACCGACAGCTCACGCGAGAGGGCCCGCCGTCACCGGCGGGCCCTCTCGACGTTCCCCCTGGGAGGTCGGCTCAGCGGCCCCGGTCGTCGGTGCCGGGATCGCGCAACGTCGTGCCGACGGACCCGCGACCGTCGGCGTCCAGCGTCTCACCCTCCAGCTCGGGCTCGCGGCCGCCGTAGTAAAGGGCCCCCGCAGTGCCCCCGGCCAGGGCACCGGCGAGCACCACGATCAACACGCGGAGCCATGCGCTCTCGGTAAAGGGTACGAGCGCCAGCGGCAGGAACAGCAGGCCACCGATGAGGCCGCCGACCACCGAGCCGAGCACGAGGCCCTTCCACTGGCCGTCTGTCATGGCAGGCACGCCAGGGCCGGCCCAGGCCTCGGCCATCTCCTCCTGCTGCTCGCGCCGCAAGCTGGCGGGGTCGGCGCCCTCGGCGTACTTCCGCTCGCCGCCCTCCGGTGCGGTCCGCTCGTCGATGGCCTCCTCGGCCCGGTTGACGATGTCGGGCGTGTCCATGGGTGGTCTCCTCCCATCGGTTACCGGACTCGTTTGACATGGTCATCCTTCCCCATGACGGCCGTGGCAACCGTCCTGTCCCGACGGGGTGACTATGGGCACCGCACCCACGGGTAGATGTCGGCCGTGATCGGAGCAGCATCCAACAGCTGGGCGTTGGACGGGGCGGTGATCGCACGGCTGCTCGTCGCCGCCCTCCTCGGGGGTCTGGTCGGGGTCGAGCGCGAGGCCAGCGACCAGCCTGCCGGCCTGCGGACCCACATCGCCGTCGCCCTGGGAGCCGCACTCTTCGGCGTGATCTCGACGATCGGGTTCCTCGAGTTCGACCGCCCCCGGAACCAGTCGACGATGCAGGCGGACGTCTCCCGGGTGGCCTCGAACGTCGCCGTCGGCATCGGGTTCCTGGGAGCAGGCGTGATCTTCCGCCAGGGCGGCTCGATCCGGAACCTGACGACGGGCGCCAGCCTGTGGACCGTGGCCGCCATCGGGCTGGCCGCCGGCGTCGGCGACATCGCCACGGCCGGAGTCGCCACCGGCGTCCTACTGGTCAGCCTCGTGCTCCTCCGGCCGATCCGCACGTTCATCCGACGGCGGCTGGGCGGCAACAACACCTGCGACCTGCGCGTCGAGCTCGACGACGGCTCCAGCGCCGGCACGGTCGTCGACGCCATCCAGAACCACGAGGAGGTCCACCTCGGGTCGATCGAGATCGACATGAGCGACGACCGCACCGTGGTGGCCGCCAAGCTGCGCTGCAAGCCCGCCGCGGCCCGCGAGCTCACCGCCGCGCTGGCCAGTAGACCCGGCGTCCGCAACGTGACCCAGGAGTGACTACCGACCGCGGGGAGCGCCGGTGAGTGGTTCGGGGGCCGGACCTGCGTAGGATCGGGTGCCTGTCCGCGCACGGCCCACCGGTTCGCCGGTTCGCCGGGGCCCGGGCTGGGAACAAGGAGTGCAGGCCACGCCGCCAGGAGGAGGAACATGGGCGACCCACGGGATTCGCTGGTCATCTCGACCCGGCGAGACGGAGACAAGGCGGTCGTCGAGCTCGACGGCGAGCTCGACCTCTACGCGTCGCCCAAGCTCACCACGGCGATCGAGGAGCTCCTCGCCGCGGGCGTGACGGCCATCGAGATCGACGCCGCCGCTCTCACCTTCGCCGATTCCGCAGGCCTGCGGGCGTTCCTGCTTGCCCGCAAGGAGGCGGACGCCGGCGGCGCCCAGCTGCGTGTCACCCAGGTGTCCGAGCCGCTCGACCGGGTGCTCGAGATGACCGGCCTGCGCGAGGTCCTGGGGGCCTCGACCCCCTGACGCGAGGCGCCGGCCGACCGAGCCCCGGGCGGGCGGCTCAGCCGACCCCGCCGCCGCGCAGCTCCTTGCGGGCGGTGAACGACGCGTGGCCGTTCTCGGTGGTGAGCTGGTGGCCGTCGGTCACGACGTCGAGGATCTGGCGGCTCAGGTTCAGCCGGTCCTCGTCGATGGCACGCCCGGCCCTGGCGGTCGTGCGACCCTCGACGACCACGGCGTCGACCGTGAAGTCGAACGCGAGGCGCACGGGATCGCCGTCGCCGATCTCGATCAGCGTGGCACACAGCTCGTCGACGGCGATGCGGAAGTCCTCCACCTCTTCGAGCGGCAGGCCGCACGTGGTGGCCACACCGCTCGCCATGAGGCGCGCGAGCCGCATGTACCGACTGTCCGGCGGGAGTGACAGTTCGATCCTGCCGGGGTGGTGCTCCATGATCCCTCCGTTGGACGACATGCCGTCGCTACCCGTGCAGACCGAGGCGTACACGTGCGCGCCGGCGCCCGAAATCAAGCGCGCCGGTCATGCCCGGCGCAACACGAGGACGACGCCGCCGCCGGCGACCTCGTCCACCTCGACGATGTAGCCATCGGTGCTGACGGTGCCCGACCGCCGCTCCCCCTCGCCGGCGGTGGACTCGCCGTCCGCCTCGAGCAGATCGGTCACGGCGTTCGCCACGTCGTCGGGCACGACGGCCGAGAGCGGCTTGCCGAGCGGGGGCGCCTCGAGGCCCAGAAGCTCCACCGTGCCCCGGGTCGCTGCCCGAACCCGTCGGTCGGGGCCGGCGACGACCACTGGTGTCTCCGTGGCACCGAGGAGCGCGTCGACCACCGATTCGAGCTCGTCGAGGGCGTGGGTCCGCTCGTCGAGCTCTGCGGTCAGCCGCTCGATGTCGGTGGCCGCCTCGTCGACGCGCAGGCGCATCTCCTCCAGCAGCTTGGCGGACACACGGGCCGGCGGCCCCGCGGCGTCCCCGGTTGTCGTCGTCGTGGCGGTGGAGTCGTCGGTCATCCTGCTCGGCGGGTCGGGGGGCCACCCCGGCGGCCCGGACTGGCTCGTACCGCGGTCGCCTACCCGTCCCCGGGGCGCCCCATCCGCCCCCGCAGGTATGTCGGCCTCCATCACCGGGAACGCGTGATCCGTGGTGGCGACCGTCGACATGACCAGCACAGCCCGAGACTGCCGGCGCTCGTTGGGGCGGCTCTCCGACGCCACGGATCGAGCGCGGGCGGTGCTCACCGCCCCGACCGATCCGGCCGAGCGCCGGTGGATGGTCTCCGAGGTGCGCCGCCCGGCGGTCGACCTGCCCCTGTGGACCGTGCACGTCCGCTACGCCCGGCGGCGTGACAAGCGCTCGCTCGACCAGCTCGTCGAGCGCTACCGCGCCCACGCCGAGTCGCAGGCCCGGCGACACTACCGGCGCGGTGAACCGATCGACGACCTCACCCAGGTGGCGTTCGAGGCGCTCCTGCTCGCCCTGCGCCGGTTCGATCCCGAGCGGCGCAAGCCGTTCCTGGCGTTCGCCAAGCCGACGATCGTGGGCTCGCTGCGCCGCCACTTCCGCGACGCCGGCTGGGCGATCCGCGTGCCCCGCCGGGTCCACGAGCTGGCCACGCCGGTGCGAGACGCCCACGAGTTGCTCACCCACGACCTCGGCCGGGCGCCGTCGACCAGCGAGGTCGCCGACTTCGTGGGCGTGCGCGAGAGCGAGGTGCTCGACGCCATGGCGGCCGAGGAGGCGCGCATCACGTCGTCACTCGACGCCACCGACCCGGTCACCGGTATCCAGGCCGAGCAGGTCATTGGCAGGGTCGACAGGGGCTTCGTGGGCATCGAGAACCGCACGGCGCTCCAGCAGAGCATCGAGCTGCTGTCCGAGGACGACCGTGCGCTGCTGCAGCTCTACTTCGTCGAGGAGCGGACCCAGTCCGACATCGCCGAGGAGCTCGGCTGCAGCCAGATGCAGGTGTCGCGGCTGCTGCGCAAGGCCGTCCGCCGTCTGCGGCGCCACATGCTCGGCAGCTGAGGAAAAAAGATCCTCCGGCCATTCGAGGTTTGGTCCCAGCTCAGCGCCGCCGTCCCCGCCGCCACCTCGCCCGTTCGCCTGGCGGGCCGTTATAGGTCACAGCTGGTGGGTAGCGATTTATCGACGCCGTCAGCGACCGGAGGACATGGACGATGGCCTGGACGATGCAGCGAGACCGCTTCTACTACCGCTCCGACGACATCAGCCCCGACGAGCTGCCGACCGACCGCGAGGTCAAGACGACCGTCGTGCACCGGCTCCGCGAGAACCCCTACACCCAGGATTGCCGGATCAAGGTCTCGGTGACCGACGGCGTCGTCCACCTCGACGGCCGCGTCACGACGCCCGAGGCGAAGGCCGTGGCGGCTGATGACGCCTGGAGCATCCCCGGCGTGTTCGACGTGAGCAACAGCCTGGAGATCAGCCGGGCGGCTTGAGCGGCGCCGCACCGGGTGCGCCTGCGCCCCTGACCGCCCCCCACAACGGTCGCCCCGAATGGGCGACCGAAGCCGAGGAGGAGTACGTGGAGCGCACCGGCCAATCCCTCGACAACCCCGATCCCGAGTCGACGCCGAGTGGCGAGACGGTCACGGCCGATCGTCACGATGCCACTGCGGCGCACATCGCGGATCGGCCCCCCACCGCCGAGGAGGAGGCGATCGCGGACGACCTCGAGCTCGATCCCGACGTCGCCGAGTCGTACGACGATGCCGCCGAGCGCGGCGCTCACATCGAGGGCGAGGGCCAGATCTAGACGTCGTCCCCGGTCCCCCGTCTGGAGCCAGCGAGGCCCGGGGCGATCACCGCACAGCCGGTGCGATGGGCCCGGGCCTCCTCGCGTCCGGACACGATGGATCGAGGGGCGCGGCGGTGCGGCGGGCGACCGGTCGCCGGGGACCGGTCGCCCGCCGCAGATCAGGCGGCCTGGTGGGGCTTGAGGACGGTCTTGATCATGCCGTCGTCCTTCGCCTGGAACGTGGCGTAGGCCTTCGGCCCTTCCTCGAGTGGCAGCGTGTGGGTGACGAAGTCGTCGAGCCCGAAGACGTCGCCGTCCTGCTCGAGCAGCGGCAGGATCTGCGGCACCCACCGCCGCACGTGGGCCTGGCCCATGCGCAGCTGCACGCCCTTGTCGAACAGGTCCAGCATCGGCAGCGGGTCCGCCGCCCCGCCGTAGACGCCGCTGAGCGACAGCGTGCCGCCCCGGCGCACGGCGTCGATGGCCGTGCGCAGCGCCGTGAGCCGGTCGATGCCCACCTTCTTCGCCAGCGGCTCGCTGACGGCCTTCGGGAGCAGGCTGGCGGCCCGCTGCATGGCTGAGGCCACCGGGGCACCGTGCGCCTCCATACCTACAGCATCGATCACGCTGTCCGGACCGCGCCCGGCCGTGCGCTCCCGCAGGAACGACACGATCTCCGCCTGGTCCGAGCTGCGCAGCACGGTGATGCCGTGGCGCTCGGCCATGGCCGCCCGCTCGGGGACCGGGTCGACGCCGAAAACCGATTCGACGCCGAGGTGGCGACCGATGCGGGCCGACATCTGGCCGATCGGGCCGAGGCCGAGCACGGCCAGCGAGCCGCCCTCGGGCACGTCCGCGTACCGCACGGCCTGCCAGGCGGTCGGCAGCACGTCCGACAGGAACAGGAAGCGCTCGTCGGGCGGACCCTCGGGCACCTTCACCGGACCGAAGTGGGCCTGGGGAACCCGGAGGTATTCGGCCTGGCCGCCGGGGACGTGCCCGTAGAGCTTCGTGTAGCCGAACAGCGACGCCCCCGTGCCCTGCTCGCGGTTCTGCGTGGTCTCGCACTGGGCGTAGAGCGTGCGCTCGCACATCCAGCACGAGCCGCACGAGATGTTGAACGGGATGACGACCCGGTCGCCGACGTCGATGTGGCTCACGTCGGCCCCCACGGCCACGACCCGGCCCATCGGTTCGTGACCGAGGATGTCACCGGGTTCCATGAAGATGGACAGAGGCCGGTAGAGGTGCAGGTCGGAGCCGCAGATTGCCGTGGAGGTGACCTCGATCACCGCATCGGTCGGCTCCTGGACGGTGGGGTCCGGCACGTCCTCGACCCGCACGTCCTCGAAGCCCTGCCAGGTGAGTGCGCGCACTGCGATCGTCCCTCTCGTCGTCGGTCGTGACTACGCGTGGCTTCCCAACCACGGGTGCAGCAATCGAGGGTCGGGCACACCGAACCGGGGAAGACGGACGCCGATGAATCCCCTCGACGACCACGCTCTGTGCCGGCCTGGCACCTCCCCTCGTCCGCCCTCGCAGGCCCGGCCGCTGCGTCGGGCCCTCGCCGGCACGGTGGCCACCGGGCTCCTTCTCGTCGCCGCCTGCGGTGAGAACGATCCGAACGAACCCACGGTCACGACCGCCGTCGGCACCGATGGCGACGACGCAGACAACCCCGGGGACAACACGCCCGACGACGACGGGGGCGGTCTCGGCACCGACGACGCCGACGGCGTCGGGACCGACGACGAGTCGGGCGGCGGCGAGATCGGCGACCTGCCCGACGAGGGCGGCGGCACCGGTACGAGCGTCGGCAACGCCGAGGGGCGCCCCGACGACATCGACGACACGGGGGACACGAGCGAGCCCACGGTCGACCCCGGCGACTCCGGCGGCATGTGAGCCCGGCGCCGACCGGCCGGCCGCCTCGAGCTCGCGGCCGGCTGGACGGGCGGGCGGCGCTGGGGATCAGGGCACGACGCGGTCGCCGCGCCGCCGCAGACGGAACCAGCGGTAGCCGTAGGCGGGCAGCTCGACGGCGAGCTCCGACCCGTCGAGCGCGCGGGTGTCGTTGTCGAGCAGGTCGTCGACCGCGACCGCGTCCTCGGCGTCGTCGAGGTGGAACGCCACCTCTTGCCGCTCGGACGAGAAGTTGTGCAGCACCACCACCGTCGCCCCGTCCCAGTCGCAGCGGTGCGCGAGCACGGCCGGCGCCCCGGCGTCGATCACCGAGGCGGCCCCGAAGCCCAGCTCGGGCGTCTCCTTCCGGCGGCGGATGGCCCGCTCGAACCACGCCAGCAGCGAGTGCGGGTCCCGCCGGGCGTCGGCCACGTTGACCGCCTCGGGCCCGTAGTCGCCGCCGGTCACCGGCGCCGGGAAGCGTTCGGGGTCGGCCGACGAGAACCCGCCGCCGGGCTCGTCGGCCCACTGCATGAGGGTGCGCACCGAACCCCGGCCGGGGACGGCCAGGTTCTCGCCCATGCCGATCTCCTCGCCGTAGAAGAGGACCGGCGTGCCGGGCAGCGTGAGCAAGACGCTGTAGGCGAGCTCGATGCGCCGGCGGTCTCCGCCGAGCATCGGGGGCAGGCGACGGCGGAGACCGCGGCCGTAGACCTGCATGTCCTTGTCGGGCCCGAACGCCGCGAAGCACTCGGCCCGCTCGTCGTCACTCAGCTGGTCGAGCGTCAGCTCGTCGTGGTTGCGCAGAAACGTGGCCCACTGCGAGTCGAACGGCACTCCGGGCAGGGCGCGCAGCGACTCGGCCACCACCGAGGCGTCGCCGCGGGCGAGGCCGAGCCAGACCCGCTGCATGACCGAGAAGTTGAACACGAGGTGCAGCTCGTCGCCGTCCTCGTCGCCGAAGTAATCGCGCTGCTGGTCGGGCGGGAGATTGACCTCACCCAGCGTGATGGCGTCCCCCCGGCGCCGGGTGAGGAACGAGCGCAGCTCCTTCAGGTAGTCGTGGGGATCGACGGTCGGAGCGTCCTTGATCCCGTTCATCTCCAGGAGGAACGGCACGGCGTCGATGCGGAACCCGTCGACGCCCAGCTCGAGCCAGAACCCCACGATGCGGGCGATCTCGTCCCGCACCGCCAGGTTGGCGACGTTGAGATCGGGCTGGTGGGCGAAGAACCGGTGCAGGTAGTGCTGGCCGGCCTGCTCGTCGTAGGTCCACACGCCACCCTGCTCGCCGGGGAAGACCTCGCGCAGCGCCGGGTCGTCCTCGGGCTCGTCGGCCCAGACGTACCAGTCGCGGTAGCGCGACGACCGGTCGGCACGGGCCGCCTGGAACCACGGGTGCTGGTCCGACGTGTGGTTCACGACCAGGTCGATGATCACGCGCAGGCCCCGGCCGTGCGCGGTGCGAACCAGCTCGACGAAGTCGCCGAGCGTGCCGAGCCGCGGGTCGACGGCGTAGAAGTCGGTGATGTCGTAGCCGTCGTCGCGGTCGGGCGACGGCTGGAACGGCATCAGCCACAGCACGGTCACGCCGGTGCCCACCAGATGGTCGATGCGATCGGTGAGGCCGGCCAGGTCGCCGCACCCGTCGCCGTCTCCGTCGCGGAACGTCTCGACGTCGAGGCAGTAGACGACGCCGTTCTTCCACCACTGATCGCTCGTCGCCCGGATCCTCACGACCCACCTCCGTTCGTGACCTGGCCGATGACGTGCTCGCCGAAGGCGTCGATGAACGCCTCCTGCGGGACGGGCACGTGGTGGAGGACCAGGTCGTCGATCCCGACCTCCAGTGTCTCGTGCAGCCAGGCTGCGTGCTGCCCCAGTTCGGAGGACACGAGCACGCTGGCCCGCACGTCGTCGGGACGCACGTGCGTGGCCGCCACCTCGAATTGCTCGACCCGCTCGAGGTCGGCCATGAGCGTCGAGTCGAACACGTTCGTGCGCCACTGCGCGTGGGCGCCGGCCAGCGCCTTCCCCTCGTCCGGGTCCCAGGCCACCTTGACCTGCACCCGCACGGGCTTCCCCTCACCGCCGCCCTCGCGGAAGGCCTCGACGATGGGCCGCAGCTGCTCCGGCGGCCGGTGCACGGTCAGCAGGCCCTCGGCCCACGAGCCGCACCAGCGGGCCGTGGCCTCGCTGAGGGCGGCCCCGACGAGCGGCACCGGCTCCGGCGGCAACGTCCAGAGCCTCGCCCGATCGACCCGGACGTGACCGTCGTGGCTCACCTCATCGCCGGCGAGCAGCGCCCTGATCACGGCGACGCACTCGCCGAGCCGGGCGTTGCGCTCGGACTTGGCCGGCCAGCGGTCGCCGGTCACGTGCTCGTTCGACGCCTCGCCCGAGCCCATCGCCACGGTCAGGCGCCCCGGGAACATCTCCCCGAGCGTGGCGATGGCCTGGGCGACGATCACCGGGTGGTAACGCTGGCCCGGGGCGTTCACGACGCCGAAGGGCACGTCGGTGGCGCTCATGGCGGCGCCGAGCCACGACCAGGCGAAACCCGACTCGCCTTGGGCCGAGCTCCAGGGCGACAGGTGGTCTGACGACGAGACCGTGGCGAACCCCGCGGACTCGGCGTGGCGGACGTCGCGCAGCAGGCGGCTCGGCGGGTGCTGCTCGTGGGAGGCGTGGTACCCGATCGTGGCCATCGGTTGAGTCGTTCCCCGAGCAGCGACGGTCGAGACGGGCGTCGCCGCTGGCGCGGTGTCTCGGCACCGGTGGTCCGGGTAGGACTGCCACGTCCTGCCCGACGACACGAGGGAGAGGATCGCCATGAGCGACGCCACCGACGAAGGCGGCCAGGAGCCGTCGGACCCGACCGACCGCGAGAAGGTGCTGCGCGGGGTCGAGGAGGCGCGCAAGGAGGCCGAAGCCGAGGTCGAAGAGATCCGCAAGGAAGGGCACGACCAGGCCTGACCTGGACGGAGGAGCCCGGGGAGCCCCCTCTCCGGCCCGGAGCCGCCGACGACGCCGGCCTGCCCCCGGCCCGTGACCGCCGGGTCGCCGCCCGTCCGGGAAGAGGGTCGACCCGGCCGTTCGGCACCCTGGGCAGGAAACGCGTGACCGCCTAACGAATAGTCGTTACTTTGTTCCGGTGGGACGCAAGCTGGGGGTCACCCCGGCCGAGACCCGGGCCAAGCTGCTCGCCGCCGCCGCCCAGGTGTTCGCCGAACATGGCTACGACGGCGCCCGGGTGGGCGAGATCGCCCGGCGGGCGGGCCTCACCACCGGCGCGATCTACGCCCACTACGGCACGAAGGCCGAACTCCTCGCCGAGGCCGTGCGGACCCACAGCCCGGATGAGCTCGCCGGGCTCTACGAGAGCGGGGCGATCGACCTGCTCAGCGCCCTGCGCCTCGCCGGGCGGCGTCTCACCGAGACCGACGACACGGAGCAGTCGCTCGTGCTCGAGGCGCTGGCCGGCGGCCGCCGTGACGCCGAGGTCGCCCGCCTTCTGTGCCACGGCATCGCCCAGCGCGAGCGGCTCTTCGCCCTCGCCTTGCGCCGTGCCCGTGCTGCCGGGCAGGTCGATGCCACGGTGTCGCCCGAGGCGGTCGCCCGGCTCTGCACGATGCTCGCCATCGGTGGCCTGGCCGTGGGCTCCCTCGCCCTCGACGACATCGACCCCGGCGAGTGGGAGGCGGTCGTCGACCGCCTTGTCGACGCCGTCCGCACCCCTGGTCCCCCGACGGACCGCACCACTGAGATCACCAGGGAGACGCCATGACCTCGACCGATCCCCGGCGCGACTACAGCGAGAAGATCGTGATGGAGCCGGCCGACCACGCCGAGATCGTCCGCACGATCGACCTGCACAGCGACGTGCTCATGACCTGGGACTACCGCCGCAGCCGCCCGGCCCTCGTGAAGCTGTACGAGAAGGCCAAGACGTCGCAATGGAACGCAACCACCGACCTGCCGTGGGACACCGAGGTGGATCTCGAGCGGATGGCGCCGGAGATGGTGGCGTCGGCCGGCCGCTTCCAGATGCTCCAGAGCGGGGACGAGTCGCCCGTGGCGCACTGGGGCGAGGCCGAGTGGAACCGGTTCATCGTCGAGATGCAGGCCTGGACCATGTCGCAGTTCCTGCACGGCGAGCAGGGGGCGCTCGTGTGCACGGGGCTCATCACATCGATGGTCCCGTGGATCGACGCCAAGTACTACGCCGCCACCCAGGTCATGGACGAGGCCCGCCACGTCGAGGTCTTCGCCCGCTACATCGAGGAGAAGCTGGGCGGCGCCTACCCGATCAACCCACAACTGGGCGGCCTGCTCAACGACATCATCACCGACGGCCGGTGGGACATCACCTATCTCGGCATGCAGATCATGGTCGAGGGCCTGGCGCTCGCCGCCTTCGGCTTCCTGCACATGCTGACGACCGAGCCGCTGCCCAAGAAGCTGCTCCGGTACGTGATGAGCGACGAGGCCCGCCACGTGGCCTTCGGCGTGCTGTCGCTCAAGGAGTTCTACGCCGGCCTCACCCAGGACGAGATCCGGAGCCGACAGGAGTTCGCGTTCGAGGCCGCGCTGCTGCTGCGCAACCGGTTCTTCGCCCAGGACGTGTGGGAGAAGCTCGGCGCCGATCCCAAGAAGATCGTGGCGTTCATGCAGGCCAACGAGGACCCGGGCGCCGAGATGTTCCAGCAGATGCTGTTCTCGAAGATCGTGCCGAATTGCAAGAAGCTCGACCTGCTCGACGCCGGTGACGGGTGGCTGCGCCAGGGCTTCACCGACATCGGGATCATCCAGTTCGAGGACTGGACCGACACGAGCGAGGAGTACGCCGAGCTCGACGCGGTGGCGGCCGACCGGGCGTGACGTGGCGGGCGGGCGGCTTCCCCATGCCGCCCGCCCGTCGCCCGCTACAGGACGGCCAGGATGTCGTCGGCGGAGCTGACGTTGAGACCGGGCCCGGGCTCGACGAAGAGCTGGGTGAGCACGCCGTCGTCGATCACCGCCGCATAGCGCTGCGAACGGGTGCCGAGGCCGAAGCCGCTGCCGTCCATCTCGAGGCCGACGGCCCGGGTGAAGTCGCCGTTGCCGTCGGCCAGCATCATCACGTTGCCGTCGACACCCTGGGTGGCGCCCCAGGCGCCCATCACGAACGCGTCGTTGACCGCGACGCAGGCGACGGTGTCGACCCCCCTGTCCTTGATGTCCTTGGCGCGCAGTACGAAGCCGGGCAGGTGATGGTCCGAGCACGTCGGCGTGAACGCGCCGGGCACCGCGAAGAGCACCACCCGTCCCGAGCCGAGCACGTCAGTGCTCTGCACCGGCTGGGGCCCGTCTGCGGTGGGCGTCATCAGCGTGACGTCGGGGATGGTCTCGCCTACTGAGATCGTCATCGGTCCTCCTTGGACGGCCTGGGCGCCGTAGCGAACCCGGGGATCTTGCCAGCCCGTTCCGGGGAACACGAGCGGAGCGGTGGGCGTTCCCCCATCGGTGAGCTCCTTCCCCGTCCGCCTGTCCGTGCTCGACCTGGCCGTGGTCGGCGAGGGCTCGTCGCCGGCGGAGGCGCTGCGCAACTCGACGGACCTCGTAGGCCGCGCCGAGCGGCTGGGCTACCACCGCTACTGGGTGGCTGAGCACCACAACATGCCGGGCATCGCCAGCTCGTCGCCGGCCGTGCTCCTGGCGCACCTCGGCCAGGCCTCCGAGACGATCCGGCTCGGCTCCGGCGGCGTGATGCTGCCGAACCACGCGCCGCTCGTCGTGGCCGAGCAGTTCGGCATGCTGGAGGCGCTACACCCCGGCCGCATCGACCTCGGCATCGGCCGGGCGCCCGGCACCGACGGCATCACGGCCATGGCGCTGCGCCGGTCGGCCGAGGCACTGGGCGCCGACGACTTCCCCGAGCAGCTCTCGGACCTGCTCGGCTTCTTCGACGGCGAGTTCCCCGAGGGCCATCCCTACCGCGGCATCACCGCCGTGCCCGGCCGGGGCGACCGGCCGGCGCTCTGGCTGCTCGGGTCGAGCGACTACAGCGCCCAGGTGGCGGGGCTGCTCGGCCTGCCCTTCTCGTTCGCCCACCACTTCGCCGCCGCCAACACCGAGCCGGCCCTGGCCGCATACCGGGCGCGTTTCCGGCCCTCGGCCGACCTCGCCGAGCCGTACGCCATGCTCGGCGTCAACGTGGTGTGCGCCGAGACAGACGAGCGCGCCCGGTGGTTGGCGGGCCCGGGCGCCCTGGCCTTCCTGCGGCTGCGCCAGGGCCGTCCGAGCCGATACCCCACCCCCGAGGAGGCGGCCGAGTACCGCTTCACGCCCGCCGAGCGCCACGGCATCCGCACCTGGACCGCCTCGCACATCGTGGGCTCCCCCGACACGGTGCGCGCCGCTCTGGCGCAGCTGGTCGAGCGCACGGACGCCGACGAGCTGATGATCACCACGATGGTGCACGGCCACGGGGACCGGTGCCGCAGCTACGAGCTCGTGGCCGAGGCCACCCGCCTGGGTCCCGCCGACGACCGACCGGCGGGACGCAGTCGGCCGGCCGGCGTGACCGCGAACCAGCGGGACGGGCTCGCCCGGCCCGCGTGACCCGCGAAGCCCGCGCGACGCGCTCGCCCGGCGGGCCTGACCGCGGACCCGGCTGGACGCGCTCGTCCGGCCGGCCTTACCGGGGACCAGCGGACGGGCTCGCCCGGCCCGCGTGACCCGCGAACCGGGCCGGCGCCCGGTCGGCGCCGCCCCGGCCCGGCTCGGGGGGCCGGGGCGGCGGCCGCCGTCAGGCCCCCGAGGTGTCGTCGCGGCGCAGGTAATCCATCATCGCCGCCAGGTCCTCGAGGTCGCCCTCGCCATCGAGCCCGCCGGCCGCGACCGACGTCGACGGGGAGGGAGCCGGCGAGCGCCGGTGCGGGAGCGGGGTGCGCCCCTGCAGCGGGTCGCCGGGCATGGCGGGCCGCCGGGGCGGCACCGGGTCGAGACCGGCGGGGCGGACGGCGTGCGCGTCGGCGCCCCGGGCGCCGTCGTCGGACCCGTAGCGGCCCCCCAGCCGCCGTTGGTCGTGGGCCGCGCCGGGTGCACCGGCCTCCACCCTCCGACGGCGGAGCCTCCGAGTCAGTGCCATCAATTCCCCCACACTCCCTCGTGCCCGGCGTCCCACGCGCCGCACGACACCTGGTACGTCAGGCCTCGCCATGCCCGCTCCCCGCCGTCGCCAAACCACCTCGGCGCACGACGAACGGCCCGAGGACGAGCGTGCCGATCGGGCCGGCCCCGAAGCACTCCAGCGCCTCGCGGGGGTGGTCGACGATGGGCCGGCCGACGGTGTTGAAGCTCGTGTTGATCAGCACCGGCACGCCGGTGAACGCCGCGAACGCGTCGATGACGCGGGCCATCACCGGCTCCTGGGTGCGGTCGATCGTCTGGGCCCGGGCGGTGCCGTCGACGTGCACGGCGGCGGCGATGCGGCCGCGCCACTCGGGGCGCACCCGGTGTACGAACAGCATGTAGGGGCTGGGGATGACGCCCTCGAAGATGTCGGCCGCTTGGTCGAGGGCCACCATCGGCGCCACGGGCCGGAACGACTCGCGGCCCTTGATGTCGTTCATGCGCTGCAGGTTGCCCGCATCGCGGGGGTCGACGAGCAGGCTGCGGTGGCCGAGCGCCCGGGGGCCGTACTCGCTGCGGCCCTCGAACCAGCCGACGACGTCGCCGGCCGCGAGGCGCCGGGCCACGGCGTCGGCCAGGTCGCGGGGCCGCTCGTAGGGCAGGCCGGCGGCGCGCAGCACCTCCTCGAGCTCGTCGTCGCTCCACCCGGAGCCGAGGTCGGCACCGCGCAGCGGCGCCACCTCGTCGCCCAGCTCGTGTGCCACGGCCATCGCCCCGCCGAGAGCGGTGCCGGCGTCGCCGGCCGCCGGCTGCACCCACACGTGGTCGAACGGGCCCTCGGCCGCCAGCCGGGCGTTGGCCACGCAGTTGAGCGCCACGCCGCCGGCCATCGTGATGACGCGCTCGCCAGTCTTGCGGTGCAGCCACGTGGCCAGGTCGATGATGACCTCCTCGAGGCGCATCTGGACCGCTGCGGCCAGGTCGGCGTGGTCGGTCTCCATCGGCTTGCCGGGCGCCCGCGGGGCCGCCAGCGCCGCCAGGTCGAGGGGCGCCACCCGGAACCCGCCCTCGCCGTCGGTCGTGACCGCGTCGCGCAGCACGCCGGCGAACCGCTCGCGGTCGCCGTAGCTGGCCAGGGCCATGACCTTGTACTCGTCGCTCGACCGACGGAAGCCGAGGTGCTCGGTCAGCTCCTCGTAGAGCAGGCCGAGCGAATGGGGCAATGCCTGGCTGGCCAGCACCTCGAGATCGCCGGACCGGGCGTGGCCGCCGAGGTGGGAGGTGCGCTCGCCCCGCCCGTCGAGCACGAGCACGGCCGAGTCCGGGTACGGGCTGGCGAGGTGCGCCGAGCCGGCGTGGGCTACGTGGTGGGGCACGAAGCGGAACCGGTCCGGCTCGAGGCCGGGCAGCAGCGTCGCGAGGAAGCGCGGCGCCCGCTCGGCATACAGCGTCCGCAAGCCCTCGAACTGGTCGGCGGTCACGTCCTCACCGAGGGGCGGCGCCAGCGCCGGGTCGTATGAGTACGTCACCGCGTCGATCTCCTCGACGCCGATCCCGCCCTGGTCGAGGCAGAACCGGGCGGCCGCGCCCGGCAGCTCCCAAGCCGAGAACGGGACGGCCTCCTTGCCGTGCTTGCGCCGGCTGAACCGCTCCTCCTCGGCGGCGGCGATCGTCTCGCCGTCGACGACGAGGGCGGCCGCCGGATCGTGGAACACCGCGTTGATGCCGAGGACCCGAGCCATGGCCCGCCGCTTCCCCCGGGCCGCGACGCTCACACCGGCGTGTTGAGCGTGGCGGGCGGGGGTAAGAGCGGGCCGTGTCCCGGCCTCTGCGCGTCCTGACCTGGCACGTCCACGGCAACTACCTGTGGTCGCTGGCCCAGATCGGGCACGAGATCGTGCTGCCCACCAAGCCCGGCCGGCCCGACGGCTTCATCGGCCGCACGCCGAGCTTCCCCTGGCCGGACAACGTCGTCGAGGTGCCGGTCGACCGGCTCGCCGACGAGCATCTCGACGTGGTGCTGTGCCAGACGCGGCGCAACTGGGAGGTCGACCGCCACGAGGTGCTCTCCCCCGAGCAGCGAGCCTTGCCGTGCGCCTACCTCGAGCACGACCCGCCCCGCGAGGCACCCACCGACACCCGCCACCCCGTCGACGACCCCCGCTCGCTGGTCGTGCACGTCACCCACTTCAACCGGCTCATGTGGGACTGCGGCGAGGTGCCCACCACCGTCGTCGAGCATGGCGTTCCCGGCCCCCCGCCCGGCGTCCGCTGGACCGGTGAGGAGGAGAGGGCGCTCGTGGTCGTGAACAACCTGGGCACGCGCGGCCGGCGGGTCGGGGCCGACATCGTCGAGCGCCTGCGCCACGAGGTGCCGCTCGACATCGTCGGCATGGGCAGCGCCGAGGTCGGCGGCCTCGGCGAGGTGCCGCCCCCCGAGCTGGCGGCCTTCGCCGCCCGCTACCGGCTCTTCGTGCACCCCATCCGCTACACGAGCCTCGGCCTCGCCCTATGCGAGGCGCTCATGCTGGGCATGCCGGTCGTCGGCCTCGCCACCACCGAGCTGCCCACGGTCCTCGAGCACGGGCGTAGCGGCCTGCTCACCACGGACGTCGACGCCCTCGCCGGGCTCGTCCGCGGGCTGCTCGACGACCCCGACCTCGCGGCGCGCATCGGCGGCGCTGGGCGGGACGTCGCCCGGCGGCGGTTCTCCCTCGCCCGGTTCCGCGCCGACTGGGACCGCGTGCTGCAGGGCCTCGCCAACGCCGGCGACGCCCGGCACCTGTCCGGCGTCGGGCCCGGCTGAGGGTCTCCCGCGCCGACCGCACCCCGACACCGCCCGAACCACCCGCATGCCAGGAGGGCTCCGCATGGACATCCAGGACCGCACCGTGGTCGTCACCGGCGGGGCCGGCGGGCTCGGCGCCGCCGTCGTGGCGGCACTGCGCAAGGCCGGGGCCCGCCCCGTCGCCCTCGACATGCGCCCGGCGGACGGCGACCACGAGGTCGTCGACCTCGCCGACAGCGCGGCGGCCGCCGCAGCCGTCGAGCGGGTCCGCGACGCACGCGGTGGCATCGACGCGGTCGTGACGTGCGCGGGCATCGACCACCCTGGCCCGCTCGACGGCGTGCTTACCGACGCCTGGGAGCGGGTGGTCGCCGTGAACCTGCTGGGCACCGCCGCGGTGATCCGCGCCGCGCTGCCGTCGCTCATCGAGCGGGGCGGGCACGTGGTCACCGTGGCCTCCACCCTGGGCCACCGCGCCCTGCCCCACGCCACCGCCTACTGTGCGTCGAAGTTCGGCGTCGTCGGCTTCACCCGGGCGCTGACCGCCGAGCTGGCCGGGAAGGTGGGGGTCACGCTGCTGACGCCGGGCGGCATGCAGACCGGGTTCTTCGACGGGCGTGACGAGGAGTACAGGCCCGGCCCCGACGCCGAGCTTGCCGACCCCGAGCACGTCGCCGCCGCCGTGGTCGGCGCGCTCACGATGCCGGCCGGCGCCGAGGTGCGCGAGCTCGTGGTCATGGCGCCCACCGAGGCGTCCTGGCCCTGACCCGCCACCACCGCCGCCATCCCGCGGCGCGGTGGTAGACGGCCGCCGGAGGGATGGCCACGCTCGTCAGGGCCATCGTGGCCACCTCGCCCGCGGTGCGGGGCCCGGGGGCGACGCGGCGCCAGGTGAACCACGCGGTGCGGACAACCCACACGGCCGCCGCCGCGGCCGCCCACCGCCGCTGGCGGGCGACGAGGGCCACGCCGGTGGCGGCAGCCGCCCCGACCGTGGCCAGGTGCTGGGGGAAAGCGCCCGCCGGCTCGCCCACCCGGCGACGCCACGCCCGCCCGTGCAGCCGGGTCATGAGGACGTCGTCGGCGTTGCCACGCTGCCGGCGCACCGAGATCCACCGGTCGGCGGGTCCCACGGGGTGGGTGACGGCCCGGCGTCCCGGGGCGTCGGTCCAGCCCGCGGCGCGCACCCGCAGCTCGAGGTCGGTGTCCTCGCGGTAGGCCCGCGGGAACCGCTCGTCGAGGCCGCCCACGTGCTCGAGCGCCGCCCGGCGCACGGCGAGATCGGCGGTGAGCCAGCCGGGAGCCGAGGCGAGGCCGCCGACCTGGCGTTCCCAGTCGGTCGGTGCCGGGTCGCCCCTGGGCACCTCGACGACCCCGCGCACGGCGGCCACCCGCAGCTGGCCGTCGGCCGCGGCCAGGTCCCGGGCGAGGGCCCGTCCCCAGCCCTGCTGGGGGACCACGTCGTCGTCGAGGAACACGACCCAGGCCGCCCGTCCCGCCCGCCAGCCGGCGTTGCGGGCGGCCGCCGGCCCGCGCCCTGCCGTGGCCAGAACCCGCCACGGCACGCCGGGGTCTGAGGCCTCGAGCCGGTCGGCCAGTTCGGCCGGGTCGGGTGACGGCCGGTCGTCGACCACGGTCAGCGATGCGAGCGGGGCCTCGGTCTCGCCGGCGATCGCCGCGAGCAGGGCGTCGAGGGACGGCCGGCCGATCGAGGGCACGACCAGGTCGGCCGCGGGGGTAGCGGTCACCTGCGGCGCCTCCCCGGCGGGACGGGAGGCGGAGCGAGTCAGGTCCGGCGCGTCCATGCGGGTGGTGCTGCCCCGGCCGGGCCGGCGGCAATCGTCCGCATATCGACCACACAGAGCGGCAGACGCTCTCGCAGAGGACTGTTCTCCCCGTCAGGAGGGTGAAGTGCTCACCCCCCTCCGGTGCGGAACCACTTCCCCACCACGCAGAAGTGCTTCATCCCCCGGAGTCGTTTGTGTGCCGAGCACCTGGGAAGCGCTTCGCCCGATGAACGACCACTCGGTGGTCGCGGCCGTGCTTTTCGACCGCGACGGCACGCTCGTCGTGGACGTGCCCTACAACGGCGATCCGGCCGCGGTGCGGCCGGTGCCCGGCGCCCGGGCCGTGCTCGACCGCCTCCGTGCCGCGGGCGTCGCGGTCGGCATCGTCACGAACCAGAGCGGGATCGCACGGGGCCTGTTCGGCGACAACGACTTGGTGCGCGTGCACGCTCGGGTCGAGGAGCTGCTCGGCCCGTTCGGGACCGTCGAGCACTGCCCGCATGGCGAGGCCGACGGGTGCCCCTGCCGCAAGCCCCGGCCCGGGCTGGTGCTCACCGCCACCGCCCGGCTGGGCGTCGATCCCGCGGCGTGCGTCGTGGTGGGCGACATCGGCGCCGACGTGGCGGCGGCCGAGGCCGCGGGCGCGCGCGGCGTCCTCGTCCCCACGCCTGTGACCCGCCCCGAGGAGGTGCGCGCCGCCACACGAGTGGCCCGCAACCTCGACGAGGCCGTGCGCCGCTGGGTACTGCCGGGGCCGTCCCGTCCGGACACCGGCGGCAGGCCGGCCGGCGCGCCCAGCCGTGCGCGCGGTGCGGCGACGGCGACAGCGACGGCGGGCTGGTGAGCGCGGCCGACGGCGCTCCGGTCCTCGTCGCTCGGCTGGACAACGCCGGCGACGTGCTCCTCGCCGGTCCCGCCATCCGGGCGGTGGCCCGCACCAGCCCGGTCGTGCTCGCGGTCGGGCCGCACGGGCGGGCGGCCGCCGAGCTGCTGCCCTGTGTCCGCGACGTGCTCGAGCTCGCGGCCCCGTGGATCCTCGGGGACCCGCCCCCCGTCGACGGGGCGGCCCTCGACCGCTTCGTGGCCGACGTGGTCCGGGTGCGGCCCCGGGCCGCCGCCGTGCTCACCTCGTCCCACCAGAGCCCGCTGCCGCTCGCGCTGCTGCTGCGCCTGGCCGGCGTGCCCGAGATCGCCGGCATCAGCCTCGACTACCCGGGCAGCCTGCTCGATCACCGCATCCCCGGCGACCCGGACGTCCACGAGGTCGAACGAGCTCTGGCCGTCGTCGCCAGCCTGGGCCACGAGCCGGCGCCGGGCGACGATCGCCTGGCCGTCGCCGTCGCCCCGGGCCCGCCGACCGCCGTAGCCGCCCGGCTGCCCGCCGCCCCCTACGTGGTCGTGCACCCTGGCGCCTCGGTCACGGCCCGAACGCTCGGCCCCGACCAGTGGGCCGGCGCCGTGGCGGCGCTCGCGGCCGCCGGCCACCGGGTGGTCGTCACCGGCTCGGCCGCCGAGCGTGACCTGACGGCCGCGGTTGCTGCGGGGGACGACCCGGCGGCGGGCCCGCGGCCAGGGGTCACCGACCTCGGAGGAGCCGGCGAGCTGGCCGCGCTCGCCACCGTCCTCGCCGGGGCCGCCGTCGTGGCCTGCGGCAACACGGGTCCGGCCCACCTGGCCGCCGCCGTCGGCACGCCGGTCGCCGTGGCGTTCCCGCCGACGGTCCCGCTCGACCGGTGGCGGCCGTGGCGGGTCCCCCACGTGGTGCTGGGGCGCCAGGACGTGCCCTGCGCCGGCTGCCGCGCCCGCACCTGCCCGATCGCCGGGCACCCGTGCGTCGCCGCGGTCGCCCCGGCCCACGTCGTCGCCGCCGTCGAGCACCTGTCCGGCCACGCCGGGCCGGCCCCGTCCCCGCCCACCGGAGATGGGATCCAATCCCTGCTCACCGCCGACGTCGGATCCGTCACCACACAGGAGGAGGTTCGATGACACACACGCTGCATGTCGCCCTCGTGTCCGAGCACGCCAGCCCGCTGGCGGCCATCGGCGGTGCCGACGCCGGCGGACAGAACGTCCACGTGGCCGCGCTGGCCACCGCCCTCGGCGCGCTCGGTTGCCGGGTCACCGTCCACACCCGCCGCGACGACCCGAAGCTGCCCGGGCGCGTCCCGCTCGCCCCCGGCGTGGTCGTCGACCACGTCGACGCCGGCGCGCCCCGGCCGATCCCCAAGGACGAGCTGCTGCCCCACATGGACGCGTTCGCCGCCGCCCTCGCGGCCCGCTGGCGGCGCCGGCCGCCCGACGTGGTCCACGCCCACTTCTGGATGTCCGGACGTGCGGCTCTCGCCGCCACTGGCCCAGAGGGGCCGCCGGTCATCGCCACGTTCCACGCGCTGGGCGTGGTCAAGCGCCGCCACCAGGGTGGTGCCGACACCAGCCCGCCCGAGCGCGAGGCCGTCGAGCGGCGCATCGTGGCCCGGGCGGACGCGGTGATTGCCACCTGCGCCGACGAGCGTCACGAGCTGGTGGCTCTCGGCGGCGATCCGGCCCGCATCGCCGTCGTGCCCTGCGGCATCGATCCCGAGCGCTTCTCCCCCGCCGGGCCAGCCGAGCGCCGGCCTCGCCGCGGGCGGGTCCGCTTCGTGGTCGTGAGCCGCCTCGTGCCCCGCAAGGGCGTCGACGACGCCATCCGGGCTCTGGCCGGCGTGGCCGGCGCCGAGCTCGTCGTCGTGGGCGGGCCGGCGTCCGGGGCGCTCGAACGGGACCCCGAGGTCCGCCGCCTGCGGGCCGTGGCCCGCGAGGCCGGCGTGGCCGACCGCGTCGACCTGCGGGGTCGTCTGCCCCACGAGGCGGTCGCGCGGCTGCTTCGCTCGGCCGACGCCGCGGTGTGCGCCCCCTGGTACGAACCGTTCGGCATCGTCCCCGTCGAGGCGATGGCCTGTGGGCTGCCGGTCGTCGGCACGGCGGTGGGCGGCTTGCTCGACACCGTGGTCGACGGGCGCACCGGCCTGCTCGTGCCGCCTCGCACGCCCGAAGCCCTGGCCGTCGCCATGCGGGCGCTGGCCGAGGATCCCGAGCGTCGCCGGGCCATGGGGCGGGCGGCCGCCCGGCGCACCCGGATGCTCTACGACTGGCACACGGTGGCGGCCGACACGCTGGACGTCTACCGCCGCACGCTGGCGTCCGCCGACCGCCGGGCCCGGCTCGTCCCCGAGGTCCGGGAGGTGCCGGCGTGAACCCGCCTACGTCCCTGCCGGGCGTCACCCCGGCGCCCACGCCGTCCGCCCGGCCCGCCCCGCCGTCGGGGAACACCTCCGGCGCGCCCACCCTGCCCCCCGGGGGCCCCGGTGGTGGCGTCGCCCACCGTGCGGCGCACGCCAGCATGCGGGACCACCTCGTCGCCTCTGTCGACGCCATCCGCCACCTGGAGGCCCACCTGCCCCGGCTCGAGGCGTGGGCCGGCGAGCTCGCCACCCGGCTCGTCGCCGGCGGGCGCGTTCTCGTCGCCGGCAACGGCGGCAGCGCTGCGCTGGGCCAGCACCTCACCGCCGAGCTGGTGGGTCGCTACCGCGACGACCGGGCCGCCTTCAGCGCGCTCGCCCTGCACGCGGAGACGTCGAGCGTGACCGCCATCGCGAACGACTACGGCTTCGATGAGGCGTACGCCCGCCAGGTCGAAGCCCACGGCCGTCCCGGCGACGTGCTGCTCGCGCTCAGCACCTCGGGCCGCAGCCCCAACCTGCTGCGCGCCACCGACACGGCCCGCCGGCTCGGTCTGCGCTGCCTCGCTATGACCGGTCCGGCCCCGAACCCCCTCGCCATGCGAGCCCACGACGTCGTGGCGCTCGACGTGGCGTCGTCCGCCGCCGTGCAGGAGGCCCAGCAGGTGGCCGTGCACCTGTTGTGCTCGGCGTTCGACCGCCGGGTAGGTGTGCCGTGATCCGGCTCGTGGTGGTGGGGGATTCGCTCTTCGACAGGGACTGGTCGGGTACCGTTCGCCGGGTGAGCCCCGATGCTCCGGTGCCCGTCGTCGAGGCGCCCCGCGAGCGGTGCCGTCCCGGTGGGGCCGGCCTCGCCGCCCGGTTCGCCGCCGGCAAGGGTGCCCAGGTCACGCTGATCACCGCTCTCGGGACCGACGACACGGCCGCGGAACTGCGCCGGCTGCTCGACGAGGCCGGTGTGGGCGTCGTGGACGTCGGCCTCGACGGACCGACCCCCGAGAAGCTGCGGGTGCGCTCGTCGGACCACTCGCTCGTGCGGATCGATCGGGGGTGCGACCCGGTCCTGCCGCCCGGCCCGTGGCCCGCCGCCGCCGACGAGGCGCTGGCCCGGGCCGACGCCGTGCTCGTGGCCGACTACGGCCGGGGCATGGCCTCCCGGGCGCTCCCGGCGGTGACCGCGCTGGTCGACCGGGGCGACGGGTCGCGGCCGCCCGCCGGCCACCGGCCGGTCGTCGTGTGGGACCCGCACCCCGCCGGTCCTGTCCCACCGCCCGGGCTCGACGCCGTCACCCCGAACCTGTCCGAGGCGGCCGGGGCGCTCGACCGTGCCGTGCCGGCCACGGTGCCCGAGCTGGCGGCGGCCGTCGACCACCTGGCGGCCGCCTGGGGATCGCCGATCGTGCTCACGACGGGCGAGCGCGGGGCCGTGGTCGCCGACCCGCCGGGACCGCCGGCCGTCGTGCCGGCCACGCCTGCCCGCGGCGACACCTGCGGTGCGGGCGACTGCTTCGCCGCCACCCTCACCACCGGGCTGGCCCGCCGGCGGCCGCTCACCGACGCCGTGGCCGCTGCGGTGACCGCCGCCGGACGGTTCGTGCGGGGCGAGGGCGAGATCGCCCCGGCGCCCGCCGACGACGTCGACCCCTCGGCTCAGGGGCCCGACCCGGTGGCGCTCGCCGCCCGCGTGCGGGCCGAGGGGGGCACGGTGGTGGCCGCCGGCGGTTGCTTCGACCTGCTCCACCCCGGCCACCTGCGCACGCTCGAGGCCGCCCGGGCGCTCGGCGACTGCCTCGTCGTGTGCCTCAACGGCGACGCCTCGGTCCGCCGGCTGAAGGGCGACGGTCGGCCGGTGAACCCCGCGTCGGACCGGGCCCGGCTGCTCCTCGGCCTGCGCTGCGTCGACGCCGTCGCCGTCTTCGACGAGGACACGCCCGTCGAGGCCCTCGGCCGGCTGCGCCCGCACGTGTTCGCCAAAGGCGGCGACTACGCCGGCGTCGACATGCCCGAGGTGCCGGCGCTCGCCGCCTGGGGCGGCCGCGTGGTCGTGCTGCCGTTGGTCGCCGGCCGGTCGACCACCCGACTCATCGAGCGCGCCGGGAGCCGCACGGCGTGACGAGCGGCCGCGAGACGTCGGTGCCGACGGTCGCGGACCGGCTGGCGCCCGGCCGGGCGATGCCGCCGCCCCCGGCGCTACTGCGCCTGCGGCCCGTGGCCGATCTGGCAGACGACGTGACCCCAACCACCGACGGGATCTTCGATCTCGACCACATAGAGCGCATCGCCGTGCTGCGCGCCCTTCCGGGCGTCGGCGACATGGTGTGCGCCGTGCCGGCCCTGCGGGCGCTACGCCGCCGCTTCCCACGCGCCGGCATCGCCCTCATCGGGCTGTGGTCGAGCCAGTGGATGCTCGACGCTTACCCGCACTACGTCGACGAGCTGCTGCCCGTGGACGGCCTACCCATGTTGTGCCCGCCACCGGTCGACATCGACGGGGCGCTGTCCGCCCTGGCCGCGGCCAGGCAGCAGCGCTTCGACCTGGCCGTGCAGCTCCACGGCGACGGGTCGCTCAGCAACCTGGTGACCACGCTGCTCGGAGCCACCCGCAACCTCGTGCACCACCTGCCCGACAACCCGCCGCCCGACGGCGCGCTCGGCGTGCCCTACGCCGGGCGCGGCCACGAGGTCGTGCGCCTCCTCGAGCTGGTCGAGCACGTCGGCGCCGTCGGCGACGCCCAGCTGGAGCCGCCGGTGTGGGAGGCACAGGCCCGGGGCCGGGCGCTGGTCGCCTCACTGCCGGCCGCCGGCGGCGGCCTCGCCGTGCTGCACCCCGGCGCCTCGCACCCGCGCCGGCGATGGCCCGCGGCCGGGTTCGCGGCCGTGGCCCGCTGGCTGCTCGAGCGCGACATCGCCGTGGTGGCAACCGGCACAGCGTCGGAGCAGGGCGTGGTCGCCGACCTGTGCCGCCGGGAACCGGGCGTCATCGATCTCTGCGGACGCACCTCGGTCTGCGACATGGCCGGCGTCCTGTCGGGCGCCCGCCTGGTCGTGAGCAACGACACCGGCGTGGCGCACCTGGCAGCCGCGGTGCGAGCGCCGAGCGTCGTCACGTTCCTCGGCGACGACCCCGGCCGGTGGGCGCCGCTCGACAGCGTGCGCCACCACGTCGTGCTCCTGGGCCACAGCCCCGGCGACCGGCCCGGAGCGGGTGAGGCCGGACCCGTGCTCGACGACGAGCAGGTCCCTCGCGGTCTGCACGACGGCGAGCTGGCCGCCGTGCTCGGCGCGGTGGCCGACCAGCTCACGAACTTCCCGCCCCCCCCGGCGTGACACCGCCGCGGCCCGCCATCGGCGAGGTGCTCGACCGTCTCCTGGCGCTGGCCGGCCGGCTGCACGGGCGGATGGCGGAGATCGCGGCCGACCACGGCCTCACGCCGCAGCAGGCGAAGCTGCTGCGACTGCTCGACGAGCCACGCTCGATGGGCAGCGTGGCCGAGGTCCTGGCGTGCGACCCGTCGAACGTCACGGGCCTCATCGCCCGCATCGAGGGACGGGGGCTCGTCGAGCGGGCGCCGGACCCCACGGACCGCCGGATCCGCCTGCTGGTGCTGACGACCGCGGGGCGCGAGGTCTCGGCCATCCTCGACGCCGACCTCGTGCGCGAGGCGGCGTCCCTCAGCCGGCTGGACCGCGACCAGATCGCCCAGCTCGTGGCGCTGCTCGACCGGGTGGCGATCGGCGGGGCCGGCGGGGGCTGCGTGGCACCCTGGCCCTGACCCGAGATGTGTCGGCGGTCGGCCGGCGGGAAGCAGCGGGGCATGACCTCGAACACCGACAGCGGCGAGGCGGACCGCAACGCCGAGGGCGAGATCGTCGAGCCGCCGAACAGCACGGTCGACGACTGGATGGGCCAGCAGGTCCAGCGGGACGACCAGCTGGTCGACGAACTGCTCGACGAGACCGGCGGCGACAGCGAGAAGGCCGAGGAGCTCTTCGAGCAGCGCACCAACGAGGACCGGCCCGACAGCCTGCCCACCGACGAACGCCGCACGTCGTGAGCGACACCACCCAAGACACGCCCGGCCCGTCCGATGACGACAGGGTCCGCGCCGAGGAGCTCGCGGCCGAGACGGCCAGCCACAACGACGATGACGAGACGAGACGCGAGGCGATCGAGCAGGAGCTGTCGTCCGAGGGCCTGTCCGACGAGGGCGAGCACCTCGGCCAGCACATCGACTGACGCGTCCGGGAGGACACGATGAGCCACCCCGACCGCCACCCCGACCGCCCCGGCGACGCCCCGGCGGACGCATCCGACGTCCCCCTGGATCGGACGGGCAAGGCGACGAACGCCGAGCTCGTTCCCGATCCGGCGGGCGACCCCGTAGCCGTGGGCGAGGAGGCCGCCGACCAGGCCGATCGCCTGGAGAACCACTCCCGCCGCAGCACCCAGCCCGAGGAGCCGGCCGCCCCCAGCTGAGCCCCTCGTGCTGCTGGCGCCTCCGCCCCGTCCCCGGCGGAGCGGGGGCGCCGCGGTCCGTCACCGGCAGGCGGCCGGCTTGACGAGCTCGAGCTTCGGCACCACCCAGGGTCGGCACGGAAGGACGGCACGTGGTCCCATCCGGCGTGTAGGTCTCGGCCCGGCGGTAAGCGGACAGGGATCCCATCCGACGACACGGGAGGATCCCCATGGGCTCCGAGCTCGCAGGCCGTGAGGTCGCGTTCCTCGTCGCCAACGAAGGCGTCGAGCAGGTCGAGCTGACCGAACCCTGGAAGGCGGTGACCGAGGCCGGCGGCCAGCCGGTCCTGGTCGCGCCCGAGGGCGGTGAGGTGCAGGCCTTCAACCACCTCGACAAGGCCGATACGTTCCCCGTCGACGTGACCGTCGACGACGCGGACGCCGGCCGCTTCGCCGGGCTGGTGCTGCCCGGCGGCGTGGCCAACCCCGACCAGCTCCGCACGAAGCCGGCCGCCGTGGCGTTCGCCAAGGCGTTCTTCGACGCCGGCAAGCCGGTCGCCGCCATCTGCCACGCCCCCTGGACCCTCGTCGAGGCCGGCGTGGTGCGCGGCCGCACCGTCACCAGCTGGCCGAGCCTGCGGACCGACATCCGCAATGCCGGGGCCACATGGGTCGACGAGCCGGTGTTCAGCTGCAGCGCCGGGCCCAACGTGCTGATCACCAGCCGCAAGCCCGACGACCTGCCGGCCTTCGACGACGAGTTGGTGAAGACGTTCGCCACCGCCACCACCTAGGCGCACCCTGCGGGGGGCGCCGCCGACCCCCGGGCCGGCGGCGCCCTCGCGGCCCGTCCGGGCCTAGCGTTGGGGCATGCGCCGCACCCTGTTCGACGAGGAGCACGACCTGTTCCGGGCCAGCTTCCGGCGGTTCCTCGACACCGAGGTCGTGCCCCGCAACGACGAGTTCGAGCGGGCGGGGATCATGGACCGGTCCGTGTTCGCCAAGGCCGGGGCCGCCGGGTTCCTCGGGATGGACGTCGACGAGGCGCACGGTGGCGGCGGCGTCCAGGACTTCCGCTACAACCTGATCGTCGGAGAGGAGATCCAGGCCGCCGCCGTGAACGCCGCAGGGCTCGGCATCACGCTGCACAACGATATCTGCCTGCCGTACTTCACCCGGCTGACGAGCGACGAGCAGAAGGCCCGGTGGCTGCCCGGCATCTGCTCGGGCGAGCTGATCACCGCCGTGGCGATGACCGAGCCGGCTATCGGGTCGGACCTGGCCTCGATGACCACGTCGGCGGTGCGCGACGGCGACGACTACGTGGTCAACGGGTCGAAGACGTTCATCACGAACGGCATCAACGCCGACCTCGTGATCACCGCGGTGAAGACGGACGCGACCGAGCGGCACCGGGGCATCTCGCTGCTCGTCCTCGAGCGGGGCATGGCCGGCTTCGAGAGGGGGCGCAACCTCGACAAGGTCGGCCTGCACGCCCAGGACACGGCCGAGCTGTTCTTCGACGACGTCCGGGTCCCGGTGGCGAACCGGCTCGGCGACGAGGGCGAGGGCTTCCGCTACCTCGTCACGAACCTGCCCCAGGAGCGCCTGTCGATCGCCGTGACCGCGGTCGCCGCCGCCCGGGCGGCCTTCGAGTGGACACTCGCCTACTGCCAGGAGCGCCAGGCGTTCGGGCAGGCCATCGGCTCGTTCCAGAACAGCCGGTTCCGCTTGGCCGAGATGGCCACCGAGATCGAGGTGGCGCGGAGCTTCATCGACCGCTGCGTGCTCGCCCACAACGAGGGCGAGCTGACCGCGGACGAGGCGGCCATGGCCAAGTGGTGGTGCACCGAGCTGCAGGGGCGGATCATCGACACCGGCGTGCAGCTGCACGGCGGCTACGGCTACATGGCCGAGTACCCGATCGGGCGGGCCTACGCGGACGCCCGCATCACCCGCATCTACGGCGGCACGACTGAGATCATGAAGGAGATCATCGGCCGGTCGCTCGGCGTCTAGGGCGGGCGTGCGGCGCGCGGCGCCCCGCCCGAGGTCCGGCGATCCCACGAGGCGAAGCTGCCGGTGGGCGGCGCTCCCGGCAGGGGGGCGCCGGACGCGGCGCGCGGGGCCTCAGCGGGTGGCGGGTCCGGCTGCCGCACGGTGGGCCGGTCCTCGCGGCCGGCGATCCGGTACAGCGGGGCGGCGACGGCGAGGAGCACCGCGGCGATCGCCAGGGCGGTGGCCGGGCCGTGTTCCGCCGCGACGGCCCCGAGCGACGCGGCGGCGATCGCCCCGGCGCCCCGGGCGGCGAGGCTGTGGGCCGACAGCACGGTCGTACGGCGGCGGCCGTCGACAAGCCGGTGAACCATGCCGTAGTGGACGACGTTGGCGGTGCCGTGCGCGAGGTAGAAGCCGAGGTAGCCCGCGAGGAGGCCGGCCGCGCCGCCGACCACGGCGAGCACGAGCGCGGTCGCTCCCTGGACGATGCGCAGCACGGCCCCGACCCGGGCCGGTCCGCCACCCAACAGGCGCGTGAAACGGGCGGTGAGCGCGGAGCCGACCGCCGAGACCGACCAGCCGAGCGAAACGGCCAGGCCGAAGACGACTGCCCCCTGGTCGGGATCGCCGAGCAGCTCGACCAGGCGGGGGGCGGTGAGCAGCTCGACGGCCGTCAGCCCGGCGCCCCAGAACAGCTCGATGGACACGAGGGCCACGAGTGCGGGGCTGGCGCGCAGCAGCCCGACCGTCTCCCCCATCACGCGCACCGCGTCCCTCACCCCCGCCCGGACTTGGGCGAGGGCGCCGGTGCCGGCACCTCCGAGGATGTCGATGCGTGCGTCCCGCGCGGTCCCGGCGCCCGTGCCGGGACGTGCGCCGACCTCGGCCCCGGCGCCCTCGCCGGGGCGTGCGTCCACTCCGGCGCTCGCATCGTTGCGTGCGCCATTGCCGGTGGCGGCGTCGGCGTCGGTGTCGGCGGGGTATGGCGCCGAGACGGCCGCCGCGGGGGCGACGGCGGGCCGGGCGGGCCACTGGTCCTCGACGAGCCAGCGGGCGAGGGCGGCGATGCCGACAACCCGTAGGGCGAGCGCCACTACGAGCGGCACGGCCAACGGGTCGATGCCGGCGAGCGGGTCCCACGCCACGAGCCCGGCGGCGGCCAGCGCCCCCGCCGAGAGGCCGAGGCCGATGGCCGTGCCCGCCTGCGCCAGACCCCGCTCGATGTCGGTCCCCGGGTCGGCGGCCAGGCTGGCATCGACGTACCAGGCCTCGAGCGGCCCCGACTCGAGCGCCCGGTAGACGCCCTGCACCGCCCAGGCCGCCATGAACGCCACCACGCTGCCGGCCCGAAGCAGGAGCACCAGCGAGGTCAGGTCCAGCAGGGAGGCGCCCAGCAGCACCGGCCGTCGCCCCAGCGCGTCGGCCAGTCCCCCGGTCGGCAGCTCGAGCAGCATGATCACGACACCCTGGACCCCGGCCACGAGGCCCACCTCGGCGAGCGTCAGGCCCCGCTGCTGCTCGACCAGCACGAGCACCGACGTGATCAGACCGGTCGGAAGCCAGCGAAGGGCCGTCAGCCCGACGAAGCGCCGCCGCACGGCCCCGGCGTCCAGGGCAGCGGGGCAAGCGGTCGCCGGCCCGCCCCCGTGGGCGGTCACCTCCCGGCCCGACCGTCCGGCGCGTCCTTCCCGCCGGATGCGCCCTCGCCCCCGGTCGCGTTCTCCGGATCGGTGTCGGCGTTGGCGTTGGCGTCGGCTTCTGCCTCGGGGCCCGCCTCCGTTTCGCTGCCGGCCCCGGGCTCGATGTCGGCCTCGGTGTCGGCGCCCGTCTCGGTCTCGAGGTGGCCGGCGGCGGGTGGCGGGACCGACCCCGGACCGACGATCGTGAGCGGGTCGTCGTCGAAATCCGGCAGAGCGTGGAGGATCAGGCGCACGGTCTGCGCCCCCGGCTCGTCGCCGGGAACCGCCACGCGGTGCCGCTCGACCACCTCGTCGATCTCCGTGACGAGCGCCCGCACCCGCTCGGGCGTCATGCGCAGCATGTAGTCGCTCTGCTCGGCCGCGGCGACCCACGCCGGGTCCGCGGTCCCTCGCCGGGCCTGCCACTCGTCCATCCATGTCATGACCTGGCGGGCGTTGAACCCCGACAGCCACTCCTCGGCCGCCCGCGCGTCGGGGTCGCCGGTGAAGTGGTCGGGCCGCCAGCTCGTGACCCGGTGGGACGCCCGCCACCACCGCTCACGGGCGGTGCCCCTGCCGGTGACCTCTTCGACGAACCCGTGCTGGGCGAGGGCGCGGAGGTGATAACTCGTCGCGCCGGAGCTCTCACCGAGCTCGCGGCCGAGCTGCGAGGCCGTCGCCGGTCCGCCCCTGCGTAACCGGCCGACCAGCCGCACCCGCAGGGGATGCGCCAGCGCCTGCAGCGAGGTGCTGTCGAGCCACTTCACGTCCCGCTCGTCGTGCCGCATGTTGCAAAGCGTATTTGCAACAGTGCTTTGCAACAAGCCTTTGCAGGACTCTGGGGCGCGAGAGGGCGGCGCGACGGGCATCATGCCGGCATCGCCTCCCCCGCCGTTCACGCCCTCGTCCTGGCCGACACGCACCTGCGCGACGACCTCTCCGCCCTGCCGCGCGAGGTCTGGGACGCGCTCGACGCGGCCGACGTCGTGCTGCACGCGGGCGACGTCCTGACCGCCGACCTGCTCGACGCCCTGCGGGCGCGGGTGCCGCTCCACGCGGTGCTCGGCAACAACGACGTGGCGTTGCGTGGGCAGCTCCCCGAGCGCCTCGAGGTGGAGCTCGGCGGGGTGCGCGTGGCGATGGTGCACGACTCCGGCGCCCGCGTCGGTCGCGAGCGCCGCATGCGCCGGTGGTTCCCCGATGCCCAGCTCGTCGTGTTCGGTCACAGCCACGATCCGCTCGACGCCGAGGGCATCGACGGGCAGCGCCTGTTCAACCCCGGCTCGGCCGTGCAGCGCCGGCGCCAACCGCGGCGCACGATGGGCATCGTCGACCTCGTGGAAGGCCGGGTCGTCCGGCACGAGATCGTGCCGCTCGGCTGACGAGATCCCCGCGCGTCCCGGTGTCTTGCCGGCGGACTGCGGGGGTAGGCGTGTGTCGGGCCGGCGAGCGGTCTCCGCCCGTCCGTTCGCTGGCCCACCTTCCTCCACCAGGCCGTCGGGTTCACCGGGTCCGGCCGGGGTAGCCCGGCGCCATGGGCACGCTGATCATCATCCTGGTCGTCGCGATCCTCGCCGCCTGCGCCGCTGTGGCGCTCAGCCGTCGCCGGTCGCCGGCCCGCCTGTCCGAGGAGGACGGCGACCCTCGGCGCCCGTGGGACGACGTGGTCGAGCGCCCGGCCGGCGCGGACGCCGAGGCCACCGGCGTGGACGAGCCCGGTGTCGGCACCACCACCCCGCCCGTGGCCCGCAGCCGCCGTCGCGACCCGGACGTACGCCCCGAGCCCTGAGCCTCACGGCAGCAGCAGCATCGGGGTCCCTAGCCCCGCCGCTCGACGTTGAGCCCGGCGATCGGTATCTCCATTGCGCCCGATCATCGCAGGCCTGCCGCGAACGTCAGGTCCCGTCGCGACGATCCCCTATCTCACCGCGCCGGGCGGTCGGGCGGGTCGCCGCCTTCGCGGCCGAGCAGGTGGTCCTGCCGGCGGCGGTCGGCGGCCATCTCGGAGCGCCCGACGGCGTCCATGTTGGACAGGTCGGTGGGCAATTCGGGGTCGGGCGCCACCTGGCCGCTGTACGGGGTCGGTGCGGCCGGCATCGTCTCCTCGGTGGCGTCGGGCGGCTCGCCCTCGTCGGCCGCCGCGGCGGCCGGGGCCGGCTCGTCGACGATCAGCTGTGAGCCGGTCTCCCGGGACGGGCGCTTGCGGAAGAGGCTGCGGGCCGGCGGCATGATGTTGTAGTCGGAGCGCCGGCCGAGGGGCACCGACGGACCCTGCTTGGCGACGACCATGTCGACCAGGTGGCGGTTGAACTCGAACGGGTCGGCGATGCCCGACATGCGCCGCAGGCCCATCGTCTCGTTGGCCGATTCGATGTTCAACGTGGCGCAGCCGAGCAGCCGTTCAAGGAACGAGCGCTCGAAGTGCACGTCGGTGACGCGGATCCAGGGAATGGATTCGACCGAGTTGTTGAAGACGCCTGACATGCGGATCATGCGGGCGTTGGTGATGACGTAGGCGCTGTAACGGTCGGCCAGGCGCTGGAAGCCCAGCACCAGCAGCACCAGCAATGCGACGGACGGCAGAACGGCGGCGGCGAGCTCCCACCCCTCGCGCACCGACACGACGTAGGCCACGATCACGAGGATCAGGGCGCCGATGGTGGGCGAGCGCTTGACCAGGAACCATGGGAATGACGGGTGGTCGAGGTGCAGGACCTTCTCGCCGGCGCCGAGGTGGAGCCCGATCGTCTCCTCGGGCAGGGGCAGGAAGTGGAAGCGGGCGGACCGGACCCGGTTGCCGAACGGCGACCTCGTAGCCGTGGCGAAGCCGCTGCCCTCGGGCGGCGCGGCCAGTTCTGCGGACGGGTCGACCCAGACGTTCTGGCGACGCTGGCGGCGCTGGGTGCGGCGCCAGAGGGCGGCGGTCTCGGTGACGCTGCCGCCGAACGGCGAGGCCTGGTCGGGCAGCGAGGAGGCGGGGGGATGGCGGACGGCGCTGCCGCTAGCGGCGCCCGGAGGCACGTTGCCAATCGTCGTCTCGTCGGGACGCCGAAAGCGCCAGAGACGACGATCGCTCACTGGACGAGGCCTCGGAAGAATTCCGTGGCCTTGTCGATGAAGTCCTCGAGGAACCCGCCGACGTCACCGAGGAAGGTGCTGAAGTTCTCCGCAGTGCCCGACGGGTTGTTCCAGACCGACAACGCCAAGAAGGCCATGCCTACGATTATGACGGCCTTTTTCGCGTCGAGCTTCACTGCGGGAACCTCCCCAGGTCCGCCGATTGCCGCGCCGTAGGAACTGCGGGAACTAAATGCTACCCGTGTAATTACGTCCATGGCAATCATCCCCTGGAGAGCGTGTCATCGCGGGGGCGGGGCGTCACCATGGTCGTCCCCGTCGACGCCACCGTGGGTTGCGCGGTGACCGATGTGGGTGACCGCGTGCTCGCACAGGGGTGCGGTATGTGGGGAAGGTAGGCGTTATTCCGCGGGGACGGTCACGGAAAGGCACCGGGGGGTGTCGTCCGGGGCGTGGGCGGCGCGGTGCAGCAGGGCGGACGAGGGACGGATGACCACCGTCTCGCCGTCGACGGTGGCCGTGCCGTCGACGACGAGGCTGTAGGCGCTGCCGGCCGGCGCGGCCCACAGAAGGGTGACGTCGGGGTGGACGGCAACGTTGGCCCGGGTATGGCTGCCGGCGGGCACCGACAGCCCGCCCTCGACCGTCGTCACCGCCACCGCAACCACGTGCGGGCGGCCGGCGTCGGTGACGGTCACGAGCTGGGCGCTGGGACCGTGCTGGCCGATCTGGGCGGCCAGGTCGGGGGGCGTCGCAGGGATGCTCACGAGCGCGATCGTACGGCCGCGCCGCACCCCGGCGGGCGGCCGGCGATCGCGGGGGCGTGGACGACGGCTCGGTGGCATCATCGCGGCGTGGCGAACCAGGGCGCGGTGGCCGGCTACTCGGGGACGCCGCTGTGGCGGAAGCTCGGCATCCGCGAGGGCGACGTGCTCGCGCTGCTCGCGGCGCCCGAGGGGTTCGCCATCGCGGACCTGCCGCCCGGCGTGCAGGTCCGCCGCCAGGCCCGGGCCGGCTGCGACGTCATCGTTTCGTTCCACACCCGCCGATCGGACCTCGCTCGCCACTTGCCGGCCCTCATGCTCGCGCTCGTCGTCGACGGCAGCCTCTGGATCGCCTGGCCCAAGCGCGCCTCCGATGTGCCCACGGACGTGACCGAGGACGTCGTGCGGGAGGTCGTCCTTCCGGCGGGCATGGTCGACACCAAGGTGTGCGCGATCGACGCGACGTGGTCCGGGCTGCGCCTGGCGCTCCGCCGGCACCTGCGCCCCGGCCGCACGAGCGCGGCCGGCTGAGCCGCCCCTGCTCAGGCGTCGGCGCCGTTGCTCCCGGCTGCACCCGGCTCGTGGCCGAGGCCGCCCGGGTCGTCGGGTGCGCTGGCGTCGCCGGGCCGGCGGGTCTCGCCGGGCGCGTCGGCATCGAGGTGGCCACGGGGACCGGCCGAGCCGGGGAGCCCGCCCGAGGCGGTGGGGCCGCTGGCGAGCGCACCCTCGCCGTCGCCGCCCAACGCCCGGTCCACGAGGTAGGCCACGACGTCGTCGGCGACGGTGTGCCGGCCGGTCCACGCGGACACGCTCGGTTTCTGCACGGCCCAGGCCACGACCGGCGGCCCGCTGCGCCGCAGCAGCGTCACGCCACGCGCGGTTGCCCTGCAGCCCACCACGTCGTCCCAGGGCACGACGAGCGAGCGCAGCGGGTTGCGCACGGTCACGCCCGCGTCCGAGGCGCCGATCAGCGGATGGGTCCCCCACCGCCACGCGCACACCGCCAGAATGGCGTTGACAAGGGCGACGATCAGGGCCGACCCGGTGTCACCGCCACCGAAGGCCGTCGCCAGCGCCGCGAGCGCCAGCAGCCCGGCCGTGACGCCCAGCACCCACGCCATGACACGGCCGGCGCCGCGTGGCCGCCACTCCCGGTCGAACCCCTCCCCAGCCACCTCGCCATGATGGACGCTGGCGGGGCCCCGCCGCCGGACCGTGCGCCCGGTCGCCGCGGTCAGATCCCCGCGCGGCGGGCCGCATCGCCCCGCAGCCGCGCACCGGTACGCGCCGCCGTGGTGGCCAGCACCTCGGCCGCAGCCGCCTCGACGACCGGCCGGTGATCGGTGAGCACGGCCGTCACGGCCGCCACGTGCTCGGGTCCGAAGCCCAGGCGCGGATGGGGGGCGAGGATGGCCACGAGGCGGTCGGCAATCCAGGCCGGGTCGTCGTAGCGGGGCCCCGCTCGTCCCCGCCACGCCAGCAATCGCTCCCAGCGGACCCGGTCGGCGTCGTCGAGCGCGTCGAGCACGTGCTCACCGAGGTCAAGGGCGTCGAGGAACGCGGCGTGGGCGGGGGTGCCGAGCAGCGTGCCGTCGAGCATCAGCTCCCAGCCGACGTGGCCGACGGCCCGGGACGCCCACCGGCCCACATGCCGTGCGGCCAGCTCGCCGGCGATGGCGTCCGAGCCGGACCGAAAGCCCGGGTGGTCGTGGAACGACGCGTCGGTCGCCAGGTGGCAGCGGTAGCCGTGCGCCACCGGGTCGGGCAGGCGATCGCGGTGGATGCGCACCTGGGCCATCGTCGCCAGGTCGGGGGCCACGGCACCGAGCACGTAGGACGGCGACACGGGGCCGAGGTCAAGCGCCACGTGGGCGTGCGCGATGACGTTCACCGCCGGGCATCCTGGCGTACGCCGCCGCCGTTCCCACCTCTGCTACGCAAAGTGTCACGGTTTGGACATAGCGTAATGCCATGGGGGATTCGAAGGTCCGGCGTCTCGCCCACGACGACACCTGCCGGGTGTGCCGCGCCCAGCTCCCGGTGGGCACACGAGCCGTCTGGAACGGCGCGTGGAGCACGGTCGTGTGCATCCCCTGCACCGAGGCCCCGCCCGCCGCGGGCGCGGCGAGCGGCAGGGGTGGCCGGTCGGCCCGCGAGGAGGGCCGGCGGCGGCGCGCCCTCCAGGCCGCCAGCCGTCCGGCGGGTCGCTGGCGCACGCCCCTGCTTCGGCGCATCGAACGCCTGCTCCGGCGCGCCCACGAGGCCCGTGACGCCGCCTCGTGGGAGAACGGTGCCGCCGGCGAGGAGCGCGTCGCGGCGATCCTCGACGCCATGGCCCGGGAGCAGGTGGTCGCCGCCCTCCACGACCGGGCTATCCCCCGCTCGCGGGCGAACATCGACCACATCGTCGTCGCGGCCGCCGGCGTATGGGTGCTCGACGCCAGGGCCTACCTCGGGCGGATCGACCTCGCCCCGGGTGGGGAGGACGGTGTCCGCCTCGTGATCGGCGGGCGTGACCGGACCCGGCTCACCGACGGCGTGCGCAAGCAGGCCGACCACGTCCGCCGGGCCCTCGGGCCCGCCTACCGCGAGGTGCCCGTGCGCGGCGCCCTCTGCTTCGTCGGGGCCCGAAGGGCTCGGGGGCTCAAGCCCCAGGAGATCGACGACGTGCTCGTCACGTGGGACCGGGAGCTCGCTCGCACGCTGAGCGGCCCGGGCCCCCACGCCGAGCCGTGGCGGGCCTCGATCGCCAACCACCTCGCCCGCCGCTTCCCGCCTGCCGTGTAGTCGCCACGGCCGAGGGCGCGTGGGCCGCGTTTCCCGCTCGGGGGCCGGGGAAGGCCGGGTCATGGCTGCGATCGAACTGCCGGCCGGCACCACCGCGAGGACCGACGTCGAGGAGCTGACGTTCGTCGGGACCGCCACCGTGCTGCTCCGCGTCGCTGGCTTCACCGTCCTCACCGACCCGAACTTCCTTCACGCCGGGGAGCGGGCCTACCTCGGCAAGGGGCTCTCGTCACGCCGCCTCACCGAGCCCGCCCTCCAGCCCGCGGACCTGCCACCGCTCGATCTGGTCGTGCTCTCGCACCACCACGGCGACCACTTCGACCGGATCGCCGCCGCGGAGCTCGACAAGGACCTGCCGATCGTGACCGAGCCCCACAGCGCCCGGCAGCTCGCCCGGCAGGGCTTCCACCGCCCGGTGGCGCTGCAGACCTGGGAGAGCCAGGTGTTCCGCCGCGGCGACACCCAGCTCACGATCACGTCCCTGCCCGGCCGGCACGCACCCCGGGCCTTCGGCTGGATGGCGCCGCCGGTCATGGGGTCGATGCTCGACGTCGAGGAGGACGGCCGCCGCCTGATGCGCATCTACATCACGGGCGACACGCTGATGCACGACCGCATCCACGAGATCCCGCAGCGGTACCCCGACATCGACCTGGGGCTCGTCCACCTGGGCGGCACCCGGGTGGCCGGCGTGCTGCTGACCATGGATGGCGCCCAAGGCGTCCAGTTGCTCCAGGTCGTGCGGCCCCGGACGGCCGTGCCGATCCACTACGACGACTACACGGTCTTCAAGTCGCCCCTGCAGGACTTCCAGCACGAGCTGTCTCGGGCCGAGGACCTCGCCACCGAGGTGCGCTACGTCGGCCGGGGCGAGACCGTCCCCCTGCCGGTGCGCTGAGGCGCCGCTCGGAACGGGAGTTCAATGCCGCCTTCGACGCCCGGTAGGCGGGGATGCCGCCGCCCATCGACGTGAGCGACCCGCCCTCGCTCGACACGTCGACGATGCGCCCGTGCCCGATGCGGGGACCGGGAACCACGGCCGCATCATCGAGCCGGGCCCGGGCCGGGGCCAAACAACCGGCCGGGATAGCCAGCCCTGGCCGCGCCCGCTGTTCCCAAGGGGAACAGTAGCGTCCGCGGGATGACGGATCCGGACACCATGTCCCCGCGAAAAGCCGCGCGTACCGGTCCACCCGCGCCGGTAGCGTCGACCGCCGTGACCGCCGTCGTGGCCGAGGGGCTGACCAAACGCTTCGGGTCCACCGAAGCCCTCCGAGGCGTCGACTTCGAGGTCGAGAGGGGGAATGTACTCGGGGTGCTCGGGCCGAACGGGGCCGGCAAGACCACCGCCGTGCGCATCCTCACAACGCTCCTCAAGCCCGACGGGGGCCGGGCGTTGATCGACGGCATCGACGTGCTCGCCGAACCGCGCCGCGCCCGGGCGCGCATCGGGCTCACGGGGCAGTACGCGGCGGTCGACGAGCGCCTCACCGGGGCCGAGAACCTCGAGCACGTCGGTCGCCTGTTCCACCTCGGCAACGCCGAGGCCCACCGGCGAGCCGACGAGCTGCTGTCCCGCTTCTCACTCGACGACGCCGGCCACCGGGTGGTGAGCGGCTACTCGGGCGGCATGCGACGGCGGCTCGACATCGCCATGAGCCTCATCGCCCGGCCCTCGGTGCTGTTCCTCGACGAGCCCACGACCGGGCTCGACCCGCGCAGCCGGCTCGACGTGTGGGGCCTCATCGAAGAGCTGGTCGCCGCCGGCACCACGACGCTGCTCACTACGCAGTACCTCGACGAGGCCGACAAGCTGGCCGACGAGATCGCCGTGATCGACCGGGGCGTCGTGATCGCCCGCGGCACGTCTGCCGAGCTCAAGAGCCGCATCGGCGGCGACCAGATCGAGGTCGTCCTCGGCGACGCCGCCGACGCCTCCCGGGTGCTCGACCTGCTGGCCTCCCGAGCCTGCGGCGAGGGCCACGTCGAGGGCGCCACCGTCATCGTGCCCGTGAGCGACCTGACCGGCGTCGTGCCCCAGGTGGTCCGCCAGCTCGACGAGGCGGGCGTCGCCATAGGGGACGTGGGCGTGCGCCGCTCGTCGCTCGACGACGTGTTCTTCTCCCTCACGGGGCACCCGGCCGAGGACGGTGTCGAGGATGGTCCCGACGGCGACGGCCAGAGGCCGGCGCCGCGGGCCGACCGGGACGACGCCCGATCCGGCGACCACCAGCACGAGGCGAGGGTCTGATGGCCGTCATCGACCAGGCGCTCGTCAGCCCCGACGAGCGCGAGATCACCGGTGGCCCGGCGTGGCTGCTGCGCGACAGCTGGACTGAGGCGGTCCGGCACCTGCGGGCGCTACCTCGCAACCCCGAGCTGCTCGTTTTCGCCATCGTCCAGCCGATCATGTTCGTGCTGCTGTTCGTCTACGTGTTCGGCGGCGCGATCGTCGTGCCGGGCTACGACGACTACAACCAGTTCCTGCTGCCGGGGATCTTCGCCCAGACGATCCTGTTCGGCTCGGCGTTCACCGGCGTGGGCGTCGCCGAGGACCTGAGCAAGGGCATCATCGACCGCCTCCGGTCGCTGCCGATCGCCCCGGCGGCCGTGCTGATCGGGCGCACGTTCTCCGACATCGCCCGCAACCTGATCACCTTCGTCGTCATGCTCGTGGTGGCGTTCGCGGTCGGGTTCCGGTTCGAAGGCGGGCTGGCGAGAGCGGCCATGGCCACGGCGCTGCTGTTCTTCTTCTCCTACGCCTTCAGCTGGATCCAGGCGCTCATGGGCCTGTCGGTGGGCTCGGTCGAGGCCGCGAACTCGGCGGGCTTCATCTGGATGTTCCCGCTGACGTTCGTGTCGTCGGCCTTCGTCGACCCGGTCACGATGCCGGGCTGGCTGCAGCCGGTGGCCGAGCACAACCCGTTCACCGTGGTCACCGACGCCACGCGGGCGCTCTACAACGGTCGCGACCCGGGGTCCGACGTGTGGGTGTCGCTCGCCTGGGCCGCGGGCATCACGATCGTCTTCGCCATCCTGTCGATCCGCAAGTTCGAGTCCTCGGCCTCCCGCTGATCCACCAGGAGCGAATGTTGTGCGGATGGTGGGGCTCCGGCGCCCCGCTGCTTCACCGACCACCGTTCTGGCAGCGCTCGGTTCGACGCGAGCGAACCAGCGCTGCCAGAACGCGGGCGCGCCGGCGATGGCAAGATCGGGTGCGAGCACCCCGAAGGGCGGAGGGACGCCGTGCCCGTTACGACCGGTAATTGCCCAGGCTGGCGGGCCCGGTCGGGACTGGCTCGATCGTCCGCCCTCACGTGGCCCTCATGCGCCGGGTGTTCCCTGCTGCCATGGCCGACGACACCGTCCCGACCCCGCACGAACCGCCGGCATCCGCTCCCGACGCCGGCTCCCCGGGCGAGCCCGACCCAGGCCCGCCGCGCCATGCGACGGCCCGCCCCGCTCCGGCGCGGGACCGATGGGCCCGTGCCGGCGTGGCGGCCGCGCTGGTCGCAGGGATGGTGGCGGGCGGGGGCGCCGTGGCGGTGGCCCGGACCGCTGACGACGCCGGCGAGGCGACGTCCACCGCCGGCGAGGAAACCCCCGGCGCGGCGGCGGTGGGCGCCCGCGGCCACGACCACGACGACGGCGCCATCGGTGGCGTGCGGGGGTCGGGCCACCGGCGGCACGCCGGCGGGCGAGCGGGCCCAGGTGAGGGGCGGGGGCGGCACACCCACCCCACGCTGCCGGCCTACGCCGACCGCGAGGCGGCGGCCACGCCCGAGGAGCGTCAGGCGGCGGACGCGCTGCGGGCGGAGGTCACCGCCACCCTCGAGGCCTACGCCGACGTCGACGACGCCGTGGCGGCCGGTTACGAGCCGCCCCGCCGCCCCCGGGGCCGGCTCGCCCACTACCGCGACCGGTCGACGGCCAGCGGCGGGGACATCCTCGACCCCGCCCACCCGGACGGCCTCGTCTACGAGACCGGCGGTGACGGCGACCCGGTCCTGATCGGCGCCTTCTTCGTCGCCCCGCGAGGCGCCGCGGCCCCCGCGCCGGCTGGCGACCTCGTGGTCTGGCACAGCCACGACCCCGCCTGCGCGGGCTTCTTCGTCACCCCGGCGGAGCCGTGCACCGAGTCGTTCCGCATGCTGCACGTGTGGACGGCCGACGAGATCGAGCTGACGACCCGCACCGGCGCCACCGTGCCGGTCCGGCTCGTCGACCCGTACGGCACGCCGCTCCGGGCATCCGTCGAGCCGGCGGGCTGACCCGGCCTGGTGGACCCCGGTCCTGGAGCCGTGACCGGCGGGGTGGCACGATGCGCCCCGATGCAGAGCGCGACGGTGGTGGTGGTCGAGGACGACGACCCCATCGCCGAGCTGCTCGGCCTGTACCTCGGCCGCGCCGGCTTCGACGTGGCGCGGGCCACTACCGGCGCCGGCGGGATCGACCTGGTGTCCGAGCGTCGCCCGGTGCTGGTGGTCGTCGACATCGGCCTGCCCGGCGGCGTCGACGGTCTGGAGGTGTGCCGGAGGCTGCGGGCGGAGGGCGACGTGCCGATCCTCGTGCTGACGGCCCGCGGCGACGAGGCCGACCGGATCCGGGGCTTCGAGCTGGGCGCCGACGACTACGTCACCAAGCCGTTCTCGCCTCGCGAGCTGGTCGCCCGGGTGAGCGCCATCGTCCGCCGCAGCGCCTCGGCGGGCGCCGGGGACGGTGGCGGACCCGTCGGCACTGCGGCGGTGACCGGTCGGACCGTCGTCGTCGGCGACGTCGAGGTCGACCTGGCCCGCCACGAGGCCCGCCGCCACGGCGCCCCCGTCCCGCTGGCGCCCCGCGAGTTCGCCCTGCTGGCAGCGTTCGTCGAGAACCGTGGGCTCGTGCTGTCCCGCCGTCAGCTCCTCGACCTGGCGTGGGGCTGGGACTTCTACGGCGACGAGCGCACGGTCGACGTCCACGTCCGCCAGCTGCGCCGCAAGCTCGGCAACGGTCTGCCGCTCGTGACGCTCCGCCGCACGGGCTATCGGCTGGGCTGACGCCGCCGTGCGTCGCCGCCTGGTCGTGGCCATCGTCGGTGCCGTGGTCGCCGCCGTCGTGGTGGTCGGGCTCGGCACGCTCGCGCTCACCCGGATCGATGCCCGCCGCAGCGCCGAGCGCGACCTGCGGCAGCGGGCGGACGAGCTCGCCGCGGTGCTCGCCGAGGTCCGGCCCGCCCGGGCGCGGCCGGTGGCGCAGCGGTTCGAGGCCGCCCTTGGCGTCGACGCCGTGCGCCTGTTCCCGCTCGGCGCCCCACCCGGGTGGCTGCCCGACGACGACGCGGCTCGCCTGCGGGCAGGCCAGGTCGTGTCCGCCCGCCGGGGCGACACGATCGACGCCGCGGCCCCCCTGCGGCCCACGACCGGCGGCGAGCCCCAGCGGGCGCTGCTGCTCACCGACACCGTTGGAGCCGACGTGGGGGCGGCCGGGCGCTGGTTCGTGGTGGCGGGGGCGGCGACGGTGCTGGTGGGCGTGCTCGTGGCCATGCGCGTGGCCCGCTCGCTGACCGGGCCCCTCGCGGCCGCCGACCAGGCCACCCGGCGCATCGCGCGGGGCGACCTGGCGGTGCGGGTTCCCGAGCCCGCGGACCGCGCCGGCGGCGCGCCCCCCGACGACGAGCTGGCTCGCCTGACCCGGTCCATCAACGCCATGGCCGCCTCGCTGGAACGGGGCCAGCACACCGAGCGCGATTTCCTGCTGTCGGTGTCCCACGACCTGCGCACGCCGCTGACCTCGATCGGTGGGTGGGCCGAGGCGCTCGCCGACGGCACCGCGCCGGACCCGTCCGCCGCCGGGCGCATCGTCCTGGCCGAGGCCGGCCGGCTCGACCGCCTCGTGCGGGACCTGCTCGACCTCGCGCGCCTGCGCGCCCGGGCGTTCACGCTCGCCGCCGAGCCCGTGGACCTGGGCGATGTGGCGGTCGGCACCGCCGAAGGCCTCCGCCCCGAGCTGGAGGACGCCGGGCTGGCCGTGGCCGTCGACGTCCCGGCCGCGGCGGTCGTGGTGCGGGGCGACGCCGACCGCCTGGCCCAGGTGGCCGCGAACCTGCTCGACAACGCCGGGCGGCACGGCGCCAGCCGGGTGCGGGTGGCGGTCGCCCTGGCGGATCCGCCTGCGAGCTCCGCAGGCGCCGAGGGCGTGCTGATCGTCGACGACGACGGTCCCGGCATCCCGACCGGCGAGCGGGCCGCGGTGTTCGAGCGCCTCCACACCTCCGCCCGGCCCGCGGCCCGCGCGGGGACCGGCACGGGCCTGGGGCTCGCCATCGTGCGCGAACTGGTCCACGCCATGGGCGGTGACGTCGTGGCCGAGGACGCACCCGGCGGCGGGGCCCGGCTCGTCGTGCGCCTGCCGCTCGCCGACGTCGACGGCGACGTCGACGTCGAGTCCGGCGGCGACGTCAGCGTTGGCGGCCACGGCGACCCAGATCGGTCCGGCTCCCGCCCCGGACCGCCCGGCACCATCATCTGACCCTCACCTCGCTCGGCCAGCGTGGAGGGCGCCCAGCCCGTCGATCCGGGAGTGCCGTCATGCCGCGCAGGGCCCGCCGCCTCCTCGTCCGCCCGGCCGCCCGGCCGCTCGTGCGCCGGGTCCGCGACGCCCGTCGCGGCGTCGTCGTGACGCGTGGCAGGGCGGCGCGGGTGGCGCAGAGCCAGGCGTTCGCCGCCACCCTGCGGACCCTCGGCGTCGACGCCGAGGCCCTGGTGGCGCCCGGTCTCACCCACGCCGAGGTGAACCAGGCCATCGGCCGCCACGGTGACACCGCGGTGACGCGGGCCCTGCTGGCGTTCCTGCGCCGGTGCGTCGCCTGATCGGCGCACGGCCAGGTGACGAGTGCGTTACAGCGCCACTGTCACCCGAGCACGATGCCTGGTAAAAGAGACATGATCCTCTCGCGCCGCCGGCGGACCACGGTCCGGGTGGCGCACCGGGGGAGCGTGTTGCGGCCGCGCGGTGGGAGGGGTGCCATGGGTGCGCTGGGGGGCGTGGAATCCGACGAGGGTGCAAACGCGAACGAGGGCCGTGCGCTCGATGTCGCCCTGGGCGAGGCGATCCGGCGCCTGCGGGCCACGAACCCGCCCGACGCTGCCCGCCTCCACGAACGGCCGACCGGCTCCGACCCCGGCCCCGGCCCCGGGGGAACCGATGGCGCCCTCGCGGACGCGGTCACGTCGGGCCCCGTGCGGGCGCCCGACGCTGCCCGGGCGGTGAGCGGCCGGAACGAGGACGGCGGGTCCGCGACCGACGCCGACCCGGCCGATGACGACACCGGTGCCGGCAGCGCCGGGGCGAGCGACGCGGCCCCGGCGGTTGCCGTGCCCCGGGGCGACACGGCATCCCCCGAGGAGGTCGTCCGGGCGTTCACCGACCTGTTCGGCGGTCACGGCCACATCCGCGTCCCCGCGGCACCGCTGGGCACGGACGGCCCGCAGGGGCCGCCGTCCCGCGCCGCCGTTCGCTACCCGCGCAGGCGCGACCTCGTCCGGCCGCCCGCACGGCCCGTCCGGGCAACCGGCCCCGCCGCCCACCCGCAGGACCCGCACGAGCCGCACGACCGGGCGGACTCACCCGAGGCCGGGTCGGTCCCCCGCGCCGACTCGCCTTGGTCGTCGGCCGACGCCCCCGATCCGCCGTCGGGGTCGTGGCCGGCCTCGGCCGGGACCGGCACGACCCGCACCGGCGACGTCCGATCCGTCCCGGACCCCCGCCCGGGTCGCGAGGCGGGCGACGTCCCCGCCGCCGGCCCCGAGGTCCACCACGTCGCCCGCACCCCCGGATGGGCGTCGAGCGCCACGCCGACCGACCGCCAGCGCTCCCGGTGGATGCCGGACGACCCCGAGATCCCGCCGCCGACCGGCCCGCACCGGGCCGTCGACCAGCTCGCGTCCCCGCCGGCCGCGCTCCGACGAACGACCGGCGGCCTGCCGGTGGT
>Ga0126307_10000076_pt1 | contig 54171 bp, 59 predicted proteins | sample Plot28_FD_89955 | JGI IMG/M metagenome (GOLD analysis project Ga0126307, IMG submission 89955) | Serpentine soil microbial communities from UC McLaughlin Reserve, CA, USA - Plot28 | ecosystem: Environmental > Terrestrial > Soil > Grasslands | place: USA: UC McLaughlin Reserve, Lake County... | reverse complement strand
TTATCAACCACTAACGTTAACTCCGGCTCAAGCTTCGATAAAGATTTGTTAACAAAGATCCTCCACCCAGCCCGGGTCTCTCGTGAATAAGCCATCAGGCCTACAGCGTGTTGCGGTGGAGTTGGACGAGGTGCATAACATCTGAAGATGAAAGCGTACTCGGTAGACCTCAGGCAGAAGATCATCGATGCTGTTCGGCGTGGAACGTCTGAGATGCAGGCCGCTCGCACTTTCAGAGTAGGCGCAATACCTCGGTTAAACGTTACGTGAAGCTGGCCGAAGAAGGAAAGACACAGAGGCCGGGGCAAAGCACCTGCTAAGAAGGGCAAGCTCGACGAGAGCGGGATGAAGCTGCTGGAGGAGGATCTGCGCGTCTGTTCAGCCCTCATCTACGAAAAGAGGGCTGCTCTACTCTGCACGTATCGCCGGACTTCAATCCCATCGAGGAAGCTTTCTCGAAGATCAGGGGCGCCTTGGGACAAGCACAAGCCCGAACCCGCGAAGCCCTCATCGAAGCGCTAGGGGTGGCGATCTTCGGTAGTCACAGCCAGCGATGCTCGGGGCTTCTTCGAGCGTAGTAGCTACCATCTCTGCCCGTCCATCTTCTATGAACCACGCTGTAATGTACGTGGGGCTCGAGGAGCTGGCGGTGCTGGCGGTGTGGGGTCATTTGATGATCGAGGGCGGATACTACACGATAACCGGCGAGTGGAGCTGGGAGGTTGTGCTCGCGGGGTTGCCCCACGCCTTGTTGGGGACCACCGCCATCGTCTTCGGCAAGCACATAGACAAGCTCGGGGCCGACAAAGAGAAAGCATCCGCACCCTCACGGTACTGATAGTCAAGCAGTCTGCCGCCACTCCGTCTTGGGCATGAGGGTCTTGCAGTATGTCCTCGTCTACCTCGTCCTGACCGGCTTCTTCACCCCGATCATGCTCGTCGTGCTCTTCTCGCTCTATCTTTCTTCAAGGCTATCGTGCCAGTCTACCCCGATACCAGGCCTGCCGGCATGCCAAAAGAGTACCGCGCTGACGTATGGCCCTTGTAGTTCGTGGCCTTTGCCTTCTTGCACAACCGCCGCTTCGGCGCCCTGTTCATCCTCGGCCTCGCTGTAGAAGCCGTTTTACGGCTGCTCGGGCTCGGTTAGCGAGTAACGCAAGAGCCCTACGAGCCCCTCGAACTCCTGGCGCAGGACCGTAGCGGGATCTTCGGGGTCGGGTTCCCGGCGCATGTCTTCGTTGGGGGTCTCGGCGACCTCGTCATGCGTGCGCACGAACTCAAGGCGGGCGCCCCGGGCGGCGGCGAGGTCCACGAGGACGTCCATGAGGGGCCGCACCCTCGTCTGCCGGCCGCAGAAGGGGCATTCCTCTGCCGAGATGTCGGCGATAGCGAGCTCGTCGTGGTCGCACCAGCGGATCTCGCCCTCTATCTGCCATAGGGAGACGACGTGGTAGACCCGTCCCTCCTGCAGGGCCTCGATGGTGTCCCTGACGCCGCGCACCCCGTTCTCGCGGGCCTGGGCGATGAGGTCTGCTTTGCGCTCGTTCTCAGCCCGCTCGTGGACGGCCTCGAGCCGGTCGAAGAATCCCTTCTCCGGGACCTCGGCGAGTATATTCTCTTCGGCGATGACCTTGTCTTTTACCTCTTGAGGCAACTCGCCCCGGAAGACAACGGTCCTCTCCTTGGGGCCGGCGATGATGAGGTGCCGGACGTTGTCCTGGAACATGAGCTTGCGCGTCAGCTCGCCCGCCTCCTTGAAGAAGCGGCGGAGGTTCGTCTGCTGTGTGCGACCGGCCGGGTCCATGTCCGTCGAACCGCCGCTTACGGGATACATTCCGTGGGGCTTTATGTCCACCTCCCGGAAGAATCCGCTCTCCGGCGCAGCACCCCGCCCCTCCTCGGGGATGATTACGAGCTCGGAGACGAAGAAGCGGAACTCCTCGGCTTCGACGATAGCTACCCCGTAGCGCTCGTGCTCGTCTACTGCCAGGACGAGAGGCGCCACGTATGGCTCCCCGAAACGGAAGGCCTCCGGGAGGTCCACCTGGAGGTCGTAGCGCTCGAAGAAGCCATCCGGGGCGACGAAGAAGATCAGGGACCGTGCTCGCGGGCGCACCTCTTCCTCGACCGACTCCCTGACGCGCCCGGCTAGATCCTCCGGCACCTCCATCTCCTGCAGGGCGTCCTTCAGGCGTACTTTGTAGGCCTGTCCCTGGTTCTCCGAGTACCGGGCGTTCACGCTCAGGTACACCGAGAGCAGCGGCCCCTGATGGCCTGCTAGGCGCTCATTGAGCCTCCGAACGTCTTCAGCCTGCGTCATGCTTCACCTCTCGGATCTTGTGAATGCTCGACTGTGAAAGGCGGCTCTCGGCGACGCCCCCGTCAACGGAGAGCCGTGCACCCCGTAGTATAACTTGCCCGATGCGCGTCCTTATAGCAGGCTGCGGATACGTAGGTTCCGCCCTCGGCCTCCTCCTCGTTGCCGAAGGTCACCCGGTCTTCGGCCTCCGCCGCGACACTCCACGCTGTCTTCCACTATAACCCCCGTACAGGTAGACCTCTCATCTCCTCTACCGTCCGACACCCTGCCTCCGAACCTCGACGCACTCGTCTACGCCGCCTCGCCCAGCGATTCTACTGACGAAGCTTACAGGGCCGCCTACGTGGAGGGTGTGCGTAATCTCATCTCGGCCCTCGAATCGCAAAAGAGCCTCCGTAGAGTCGTTTTTGTCTCCAGCACCGAGGTGTACGCCCAGAAAGGGAGCGAGTGGGTGGATGAGGAATCGCCCACCGAGCCCGAGAGCTTCTCCGGCAGCGCCTGCTCGGTGGCGAACACCTCGTACTCGGGCCCCTTCCCCGCGAGCATCCTCCGTCTCGGCGGCATCTACGGCCCCGGCTATCACCGCAATTGAGCGCACCTTCCGAGGATCACGAAAAGTTTGAGCAGCTTGGAAAGCGAGCTTTACATAGGGTGGGGGGGTATGGTAATATGCGGTCGAATATGGAGCAGGCTAGGAGATCAGGAATGGACGAAGGACGAAAGATCTCCATCCCCGTCACCGGGATGACGTGCGCTGCGTGCGCGAGGCGCGTCGAGAAGGCACTCTCGAAGACCGCCGGGGTTTCGGGAGTCAACGCCAACTTCGCGACGGGGAAGGCGAACGTGGAGTATGACCCTGACGTCGTGAATCTGGGAGTACTGATCGGGGCCGTAGAGGATACGGGACGGAGGTTCGGGAGACGAGCTTGGAAGTCTCAGGGATGACGTGCGCGAGCTGCGTGTCGCGCGTCGAGAAGGCGCTGAGGAAGGTGCCCGGCGTCCTCGATGTAAGCGTCAACCTCGCTACCGAGAGGGTGCGCGTGGAGTACCTGCCGGGCGTGGTGGAGAGGGACCTCGAGCGCGCCGTCGAAGGTGCGGGCTACGGGGTGGTCCGGAAGGAAGGGAAGGCTAAAGAGGACGCCCACGAGAGGGAGTACGAGAAGCTGCGGGGCCGTTTCCTCGGGGCCGCAGCGATCACGGGGCTCATCCTTTTGGGCAGTTTGCCGATGATGTTCGGATTCATGTCGCCCGTGCCGATCTGGTGGCTGAACCTCGGGCTCCTCGCGCTCGCCACGCCGGTGCAGTTCTGGGCCGGGTGGCGGTTCTACGAGGGGGCGTGGGGGGCTTTGAAGCACGGCCAGGCCAACATGAACACCCTGGTCGCGGTCGGGACGAGCACCGCGTACCTGTACAGTGTGGTCGCGACGCTCGCGCCAGGGCTCTTCGCCGGGCGGGCGGACGTTTACTTCGATACCTCGTCACTCATCGTCACGCTCATCCTCCTGGGTAGGCTTCTGGAGGCGCGGGCCAAAGTACGCACGAACGAGGCTATAAAGAAGCTCGCGAGGCTGCGGGCCAGGACCGCGCGCGTGGTGCGGGATGGCGAGGAAGTGGACGTGTCCGTAGAGGACGTAAGGGTCGGGGATGTGGTGGTGGTCCGGCCTGGGGAGAAGGTGCCGGTGGATGGGCGGGTGTTGAGTGGTGTGTCGGCGGTAGACGAGGCCGCGATCACTGGCGAGTCCATGCCGGTCGAGAAATGGGAGGGCGACGAGGTGATCGGGGCCACGATCAACAAAACCGGCTCGTTCCGCTTTACGGCGACGAAGGTCGGCGAGGACACGGCTCTTAGTCAGATCATGCGCCTCGTCGAGGAGGCCCAGGGGTCGAAGGCCCCCATCCAGCGGCTCGCCGACAGGATCAGCGGCATCTTCGTCCCCGTGGTGATGGCGCTGGCGACCATCACCTTCTTCGTGTGGCTCTTTTTGGGCCCCGAGCCGGCATTCACCCTCGCGCTCTTGAACTTCGTCGCGGTGCTCATCATCGCCTGCCCGTGCGCGATGGGGCTCGCGACGCCGACCTCGATCATGGTCGGCACCGGCAAGGGCGCTGAAAGGGGGATATTGGTAAAAGGCGGCGAGGCCCTCGAAAGCGCGCACAAGCTCACGACAGTCGTCCTCGACAAGACTGGTACCTTGACGCGCGGCGAGCCTGAGCTTACCGACATCGTGGCGACGAACGGTCTCCCGGAGGACGAGCTCCTCAAGTTGGCCGCCTCCGCGGAGCGTGGCAGCGAGCACCCCTTGGGCGAGGCCGTCGTGCGGGGTGCTAAAGAGAGGGGCATCGTCCTCGCCGAGCCCGAGGGCTTCGACGCGCGTACGGGCCGTGGTGTCAGGGCGAGCGTGGACGGCAGAAGGGTCCTCGTCGGCAACCGCAAGCTTATGGAGGAGGCCGGCATCTCCGAAAACGGCCTCTCGCCGAGGTTCGAGGAGCTCTCGAAGGCGGGCAAGACCCCGGTGCTCGTCGCGGTGGACGGGGAGCCCGCGGGACTCGTGGCGGTCGCCGACGTGGTGCGCGAGGAGGCGGGCGAGGCGGTGGAGGCACTGAAGAAGATGGGCCTCGAGGTCGCCATGCTGACCGGCGACGACAGCAGGACAGCGAACGCCGTAGCTCGTGAGCTCGGCATTCACCGCGTTCTCGCCGAGGTCTTGCCCGAGGACAAGGAGGGCGAGGTCAAGAAGCTTCAGGCCGAGGGCAATGTCGTCGGAATGGTTGGCGACGGGATCAACGACGCCCCGGCCCTGGCGCGGGCGGACGTTGGCGTGGCGACTGGCACCGGCACGGATGTGGCGATGGAGGCCGCAGACCTCACGCTCGTCTCGGGGGACGTGCGCGGGGTGGCGCGGGCCATAAGGCTCTCGAAGGCGACCGTAAGGAACATAAAGCAGAACCTCTTCTGGGCCTTCGCCTACAACGTTTTGCTGATCCCGGTCGCGGCGGGCGTGCTCTACCCGTTCTTCGCGGGCGGCGCGGTGCCGGACCTCTTGCGTCCCTTCTTCGGCGAGTACGGCTTCCTGAACCCCGTGCTAGCTGCGGCGGCGATGGCGCTCTCCAGCGTGACCGTGCTCGGCAACGCCTTGCGGCTGCGAGAGACGAAGCTTTAGGTACAGAAAAGGAGCGTTGGTGCAACAGAGAGCAGAGGGCGTTGGCGGAGCCGCCCACGGCTACACCAAGGCGAAGGACAAAGAGAAGATCCAGAACCGCCTCAGACGCATAGAGGGGCAGGTGCGGGGCGTGCAGCGGATGGTCGACGAGGAGGCCTACTGCGTGGACGTTCTCACCCAGATCTCGAGCATAGTCTCGGCCCTGGAGAAAGCCGGCGCCATCCTCTTGAAGGACCACGTCGAGCACTGTGTCCGCGAGTCCATCGAGAAGGGCGAGGACGCCGACGAGAAGATAGAGGAACTGACCGCCGCCGTCGAGCGGTTTTTGAGGGTCTAGAAAGGGAGGACGACAGATGACGGACGCGACGTTCAAAGTGCCCGAGATGAGCTGTGGCCACTGCAAGGCCACCGTGGAGGGCGAGCTGAACAAGCTCAAAGGTGTCGAGAGCTCGAACGCGGATATCACAGAGGGCATCGTCGAGGTCTCGTACGACGAGGACCGGGTGACGACCGGCGAGCTCAAGGGCGCAATAGAAGAGGCCGGGTATAGCGTAACGACTTAGGGGAGTTAATATCCGGATGAGGCGAGATCCCGACTAAGACTACCGTCACGAGCACGAGGGCCTTGGCGAGGACCGCGACGGCATCCCCGGGGCGTATTAGGAGAGGACCCGTTCGCCTCCGAAGCGAGCTCCGTGAAGGACGGACGCAGGCATCATCGAAAGGAGCTGACCGGTGAGGTTGACGATCTTCGGGGCGACCGGCTCCACGGGGCGACGCCTCCTGGAAAGGGCGATAGCGGAGGGGCACGAGGTCACGGCGTTCGTCCGGAACCCCTCCAAGCTGGCGGCACACCATGAGCGTCTCTCGGTGATGGGGGGCGACGTGTTCGATCCGGGACGGGTGGGGGAGGCAGTGGCCGTCAGCGAGGCGGTGGTCAGCGTCCTGGGCGGGGGCCCGAGCAACCCGCTGCGCCCGCACTCGCCCGGGGACCCGAACGGGCCGGGCTCCGTCGGTGCGCGGCACATCGTCGCGGCGATGAAGGAGCATGGCCTCAGACGCTTCGTCTGCCAGACAGCCTGGGGCGCGGGCGAGAGTAAAGAGAAGCCGGACCTGGTGGGCTCCTTCTTCATGAAGGCCCTCGTGCCGCCCTTACTCAGGGACGAGTACGCCGACAAAGAGGCCCAGGAAAGGATCATTCGGGAGAGCGGGCTCGACTGGGTGATCGCCCGACCGATGCTCCTTACCAACGGCCCATGGACGAACAACTACAGGGCTAGTGTGGACCTCAAGCCCGGTCGCCGACCTTACATCTCGCGGGCCGACGTCGCCGATTTTCTTATGAGGCAACTCGCGGATGACGCGTTCTTGCGCAAGACGCCAGCCATTGGATATTAGTGTGACTTCTGTTTAGGGAAACACCCGTACCTCACAGTCGAGGGCACATGCAGTTGGTGCTCTTCCTGGGCCAAACACTCCACCCGAAACATGCCACATACTGGTTCCTCGTGCAGGTTGACATGATCCTCGGTTCTTGACCTTCTATCCGGTGAACTCGTAGCTCATCGAGGGGGGAATCAAGGAGCCTATGTAGGAGGGCGGCTCCCAAAACCCTGCGAGTTGTATCATTACCCGCTAATTTGCGCTTCTCTCTATGCCACGTTCTAGTCCAGTACCGTTTCCGCTTGATTTACCTCTTGCCGATGCCGTGCGCCTCGTACCAATGGAGTTCGGTCAGCCGGGTTCTACCACTGCTCAATAGCACTCGAGCCACGCCTTTGAGCTTCCGACACCTACCTCTACCATAAGCTCGGCGCAACCTCGCGACTTCCCTGATACTGCCGCCAACTGCTATAGTCTCGACGTCGGTGATCTCACCATCTCAAAGCTCATCGGGGCTGCGCCCGAGTGCTCTCTCGACTAATCTCTCATCCGGTCCAGGCCGGAGAGTATCTGCGAGGTCTCGCGCCTCCTCAACGGCCGGTTGCCGCGGCTGAGGTTCCAGCGGAAGTTCTTGTAGGGGTCGGCGGCGCCGTGGCCGGTGCGGTGGGCGGCCTGCACGGCGTCGAGGGCTTCGAAGACCTGCTCCTCCGGGACGCCATCTATGTCGCTGCGGATGGCAGTGATAGACGGTGGTTTGCCCGTTTTTATGAGCCTGCGCATCACGGCGAGAACAGAGGTCGCGGCGTCTTGGCGGTGTTCGCCGAAGATGTCCGTGCCCTGCTTGCCCATGAGGACCATCGGGCGCGGGAAGGTGCCGAAGACGGGGACGGCGTAGTGGGCATGGCGCAGGAGGAGACGGCCCTTCTCTAGCTGTAGCAGCTCCTCGCGGGTGGTGGAGGAGAAGGAGCGGTAGCTGGAGTTGGTGAGCTCCTCGTCGCCGGTGCGGCCGTAGAGGCTGGTGGCGGCGTTGCCGACGACCTCGTCGTCCACCTTGCTGCGGAACTGCTGCGCCCCGAAGAGCGTGAGGTTAAGGTGCCGTCCGCGGGCGGAGATGTCCACGAGGGTGTCCTTGAGGGAGGAGGTCCTGGATCCGGAGGGGGCGTACTTGTTTAGCTCGTCAATAAAGATGATGAGCTTATCCACCCCGAGTCTGCCCTGCTCGGCCATCTCCCACACGCTGTTTATGACCTTGGTGACGACGAGGTCCTGGGGCACGCCGGAGAGGTGCGAGATGTCCACGACGCGCATCTCGTGGTCCTCGAAGGGGCCGTCAACCTCCGGTGAGCCGTCGTACTCGACCCTGCCGTGGACCAGAAGCCCCGCGCATTTGCTCGGCAAGATGCCGAAGCGGTTGCGGACCTTCGCGACCGTCGCCTGGTGGTGGCCGTTCCAGTAGGAGCTCTCGGTCTCCTCGAAGTATTCGAAGGCCTCGTCCACTTCCGCGTGAAAGGCGTTCATGGTCCGGACCTGCCGGTCGCGCAGGTACTCGACGAAGCCTTTGAACTTGTCGTCCATGTCTGCCTGATCGAAAATGCGCCCCGCGTGCGGCAGCACGTCTTCGAGGTCCCACACGATCGGGTAGACGCAAGAGTCTTCCCCGCGCGCGTGGCGCAGGGTGTTCAGGTCCTTCGCTCGCAGGTCCGCCGCATAGACTTTCCTCTCGCCCCGGTCCTTGCCGAAGGAGAGCGGCGCGAAGATGCGGAGGTTCTCGAACGGCCTGACCTCCAGCCCCAGCGAGGCGTACATCTCGCGGTCCTCCTGTGGGAGGCCCTTCTGGCCGGCCTTCTCGTAGCGCTCGGCCAGCTCCGGATCGTCTGACGGGTCCACCTCGACCGGCTTGTCCAGGAAGAGGAGGTCCGCGCCCTTCACGTTGAACATCAGAGCGGCGACCTTCTTGTCCTCGACGGTCTGGAAGGTGCTCGAGATGGTGAAGAGGGCGTGGCTGGTCTTGGTCGAGAGGCCGCTCATACCGGTGATGTTCAGGTGGCCGGCCTCGGGGCCGAGCAGGTAGTCGGCATCCACGTACAAGGGTGTGCGCTGCTGCGAGTCGTCCTTATCGTTGCCGTTCTCATGCAGGAGCAAGGGGATGCGGTGGCCGGAGAAGTCGTCGGCGCCGAGGGCGTACTCTATAGCGGCGCTCGTAGCGAAGAAGACGGGGCCGGTGCGGACAGGGCGCTTGCTCTTCTTACGCTCGTCGTGGTGCTTCGTAGCGAGTATGCGGGCGCGGAAGACCAGGATCTCGACGCGCTCGCTCAGAGCCTCCAGCGCCGGGTCGCCGTCGTAAGCGTAGAAGTCGTCGAGGAAGCTCTGGAGGTCGGAGTAGCGCCTCGGGTCATCAAGGACGGCCACGGCGGTTGCATCCTCGGACTCGGCGGCGACGATGTGCCCGATGTCCAGATTCTGGGCGGCGTCGGTCTCGGCGGTCCAGAAGTAGAACTCATGGGCGGTTGCGGGGTTGTCCTCGCTGGTCACGACCCGGCCGATCGGTCCGGAGTCCGTATCCAAGTAGTCCGGGTGCAGCATCTAGTTCCTCCCGTTCGATGCCAGTTGTCGCTCCAGCCTGGTGTAAGCCCGCTCGGAGCCCTGCACGAGGGGCTTCAGGATCTTCTCTACGTAGTGGATCGGGTAGATCATGGCCGGCCACCTGGGGTCCGGCTTCGCTAGAGGGGCCCGCTCAGCGAGGATCCAGCGTGAGATCTCGTCCACCATGTCCGGCTCCGTGTCGCGCGGCGCCTCTACTCGCATGAGCGAGCCCAGGGCGTCCGCGCCTCTTTGCGGCGGCCACACCCTCAGGTACCACGAGGTCCGCTGCTCGCTCGGGTCGCGACGGAGCTGCCAGTCCGGGACGAAGCTGGTCGTTCGCATTCCCGGCTCCAGATCCAGCAGCATCCCCACGTCTTTGCCCACGAACTCCGGGCGTGCCACGCTCTTTATGAGGCCGATGGCCCGTCGATTCGACTCCCTGATATCTCTGAGCTGTCCATCCACCGCGATCCAGGCGTCGGGGTCCTCCAGGGTCTGGTCGTCCAGCTCCCACCGGCGCAGCATACCTCCCTCCAGCCGCTCCCGGAGCGCCCGGACCCGCACGCGAGCCCTCTCCCTCATCCCGACGTAGTCGGAGGGGTCCACCTCGGACATATACTCCGCGGAGTCGAGGACCAGGTGCGGGGAGGAGGGGACCTCATCTGGGCCGAGCTCCGAGAAACCCGCCTCGAGTAGGAGTTCCCAGAACGCCTCGACCCTTGCTTCTCCGGTGCTGCGGGGCAGAATGACGGCCTGCACCAAGACCGGCGGACTCTCCAGCGGCATGCGCGAGAACTGGCGGTCGCAGCGGTTGATGATCGCGGCGGCCACGGTCGCGACGATGATGGGGGCCATCTCTATGCGGCCGATCTCGCGCGAGCTCTGCACGCCGTCGAGGAAGTAGCATAGCCGAGAGGTGCCGTCGTGGCGACCGAGATCCCGCGGCCGCGGCGGCTCCTCCAGGTGATGCGGTCGTCCCATGGGGATCGGCTCTTCTTCGTCCGAGGAGTGATGGGCGAACTGCTGGGCCTCCAGGTCGCACGATCCCGCTCCGGCGGTTACGTAGATGCCCTTACGCTCGGCTACGGCAAGAGCCTCACTTATCTTCGCTACGAAATCTTTCGCCGTTCTCCTCTCTAGCATTTGACGCAGTATACGCAGGATTTTTCGGTGAGACTATGCCTATTCGTCAGGTTCAGGTATAGGCAGCTCGAATCGTTTCTCGGCGAGGCCTACCGCCCGGCGGAAGTTGCGACGTTCCCCGGAGGTTTCGGAGTAGGCGTCGCGGGCCATCTTTAAGATCTTCTTCGCCTCGTCCCGCTGCTCCTTCTGGTTGGGAATCTCCTTGGAGAAGGCGTAGGCGAGGTCCCCATCGTCCGTCGTTTGGTAGAAGTGTATGTACAGCGTCTTCTGGCGCCCGAGACCGGAGAGGGCAGCGTCGCCGCTTACCTGGGAAATATTCAAAAGGGTGCTGGCGCTAAGGGGCTCGCCGCTCTCAGGGTAGACCGAGAACGCGAGGCGGACGACGGGGCCGTAGGGGGTTTTGTAGAACTCTAGGCTGCGCACTATCCTGGACGGGCCATAGGCGGCGTCCGTCTCCTCTCTTTTCGCGGCGACTACCACATGTCCCTCTGGAGGTCGTAGGGATTCGTGGCTCTGGATAGAGACCATGCGCGCCTGCACGCCTCTCCAGGCGGCGGCCGCTACCAGGCTCTGTCGGACGCGCTCCGGCAGGTTCAGTCCCTTGCTGTAGGTCCTCTCCGTCAAGCTGCAAAGTATGCTCGGCGCGACAAACCGGTCACCTCCTTATTCATGCGCCGACCCACTTTGGAACCTCTCGAAGAAGGAGGCGAAGTAGGCTACCGACTCGAAGTAGTCGTCGAGCCGGACCGATTCGTTAGGGGCGTGGATGCGGCTTTCAGGGTTCAGTACGGCCCCGGTCATGATGGTCGGGATGCCGAGCTCGGTCGCTACGAGCGAGGTCGGCCCGCTTCCGCCGATGGTCGGGTAGATCACCGCGTCTCTCGCGCCGAGCTTACTCCACGTCTCGACGGCCGTGCGGACCACCGGCGAGCTAATCGGGGTTTTGGCTGCTTCGACACCGTTCAGGTATGCGATCTCGACGTTCTCAAAACCGCGCTTTCGCAGGTGCGAGCGCAGCAGCTCCAGCACCGGCTCCGGGCTCTGCCCCGCGACGAGCCGGAAGTCCATCTTCACGAATGCTTCAGAGGGGACTATGGTCTTGGATCCAGGTCCCGTGTAGCCGGACTGGATGCCGGCGATATTCGCCGTGGGCCGGAGGAGATACTCCTTGAGGGCCTCTTTGCCGGTGAGGTTGCGGTCGAAGGCTTCGACTACCCAGGACGCTTTTAAGGCGGGTTCGTCGAAGGGGATCTCCTCTATCGCTTTAAGATCCTCTTTGGAGGGCGGCTCTATTAGCTCTTCGAGACCGTCGAGCGAGATCTCCCCGTTCTCATCCTTTATAGTCCTCAAAGCTTGCACGAGCCGCCACGCTGGGTTCGGCGCGAGTCCACCGTACATGCTGTGCAGGTCGTAGGAGGCGCCTTTAGTGCGCAACTCGACGTAGAGCATGCCTTTGGTGCCGCAGAAGATCATGGGCCGCCCCGCCTCGTCCTTCATCGAGCCTTCCCACAAACAGGCGTCGGCGGCCAGGAGTTCAGCGTTCGATCGCACGAAGCCGGGCAGGTTAGGACTCCCGACCTCTTCTTCGCCTTCGATGAGGAATTTCAGTTTGAACGGCAGGGGACCGTGCTCCTCTTGGTAGAGCCTCAAAGCCTGGATTCGGGCCATCACGTCGCCCTTATCGTCGGCCACACCGCGGGCGAAGATGGTGCCGTCCCTTACCTCCGGCTTGAAGGGATCACTCTCCCACAGCTCCAAAGGCTCGGGCGGCTGCACGTCGTAGTGGCCGTAGGAGAGGAGCGTTTTGTCGCCGCTCCCTATTTCCGCGTAGACGACGGGATGCCCGTCCGTCTCCACGAGTCGAGCCTCGGCCCCGGCCTCTTCGAGCTTGCCGCGAACCCACTCAGCGCACTCTCGGAAGCTCCCTTCGTCGTCGGTTTGGGCCGAGATCGAGGGCATGCTCAAGAACTCCACGAACTCGTCCAAAAGAGCGTTCTTCGAGTTCTCTATGCGCCCGTTTTTGCCCATCTGCGCTAACCCTCCGTCCCTTTTTGTGAGAGATTAACATTTCGGCTCCGAGGTGTTTATTACGATACGTAAAATGCTGTGGTTCGATGGTCGCGTTGCTGCTATATTTGCGGCAGGAAGGATGTCTGTGGAGAGAAGACCGGATCACGAGCCAGAGCATCGCCGCGGGCGCCACGACCGCGACCGGACCGACGATGATTTCTTCGGGCTCGACATCGAGAAGATGAGCCCGAGGGCCCAGGTCACTACTTCTCTCGCGATCATAATACCGGTGGCGCTGGCCGGGGCCTTCCTCTTCGCTTTCACCAGCGTCTGGTGGATCTGGTTCACCTTCTTCTGGGTGATCTTCCCGGCCTTTGGCGTGTTCGTCAAGGGCATCGCGGGGCTTTTAGAGGAGAGGGGAGGGTTGCCCACCGGACCCGCGAGCAGCAAGGAGCGGGAGCTTTTGGAGGCTCTCAGGGAGCACGGCGAGCTGACGCCGGCACGAGCGGCGGTGGAGACGTCGCTCACGGTGACGGAGGCGGACAAGATGCTCAAGGAGTTGGCCGAGGGCGGCCACTTGGAGGTGCGGGTGCGCGGCGGGGGTATCTTCTACTCCCTGTGGGAGCGCGGCGCCGAGGAAACTGCGCGGGAGTTGGAGGGGCGTGGATAGGGGTTAGGCGCGGGTACGTGCGTGGTATTATTTTTACTCCCAGGTTTAGGTAGGCAGGAAGGAGCGTAGGGCGAGCCGAGAGGGTTATGGAAGAGAAGAGGATCCCGAAGACGCTTGAGGAAGCATACTGGCTGCGCGACTACGCCTCGACGGTCGCCGAGCGGGACTTCTACCAGGAGCACGTTTACCGCCTGAGGCGCGAGGAGTACCGCGCGCGCGGGATACGCACGGAGATTTCCTCCAGGCGCCGCGAGCGCCAGAGTGCCCTGGAGTTCTCCCGCGAGATGTTCTTCATGGAGGTCGCGGACATCATGCGCCGCCGCGGCGGCCCCGAACATGTCGGCCGCCAGGAGGAGGTCCGCCGCTACACGTCGCGCCTCGACACCCACGCCTTCCTGAAACAACTCGCCTCCCCGCACTCGGGGGCGGTCGAACTGTACAGGCGCAACTACCTGGAGCTTCTGCGCCTGGGGAAATCTCCGAGGGAGGCGTACTACCTCTCGCGCGTTATCGGATTGGTGGGAGATGCGGAGTTCAGGAGCATCCTGGAGAACGTGCGCAGGAACGGCCATCCAAAGGGGCATCTGCCCTATATCGTCGAGAAGACGGCCATACAGATCCGGGACCTCCCCGGTGGCATGATCCTGATCCTACTCACCTTCTTCGCCTCGCTCTTCGCCTTCGTCTGGGCGACCGGGGCCTGGGGCCAGGCGAGCCCGGGCACCATCGTCTTCGTCGCCTTGAGCCTCGTCGCCGCCGGCGGCCTGATGCTCGTCTCCGCCGTCTTCATAGTCACCTTCATAAGATCTATAAACAAATAGAGTTGCCGTCCTTGTCTACTGGTCAGTGGGCCCGCTGGAACTCCTGCGCCTTGAAGCGTTCTCCGGTTACTCCTCTGGAATCGTCGGAGGCGAGGTAGAGAAAGACGCTGGTGTTCTGCTCGGGGGTTATTCGGGTCGTGGGGTCTTCTTCGGGGTAGGCGGCGGCGCGCATCTCTGTGCGCATGCCGCCGGGGTCCACGGAGTTCACGCGGGTGCCGCGTTCTTCTAGCTCGGCAGCCAGTATCTGGGTGAGGCCCTCCATGCCGAACTTGCTGACCGAGTAAGCGCCCCACTCGGCCCGGCCCTCGACGCTCACGCCGCTCGTCACGTTGACAATCGAACCGCCCTCCGGTATGTGCGGTATGGCGAACTTACAGAGCAGGAAAGGACCAGTGAGGTTGGCGTCCAACACGCTACGCCACTCGTCCTCGGGGTACTCCTCTATCAGCACCCGGGGCCCTAAGAGGCCCGCGTTGTTTATGAGCACGTCTATCTTGCCGAACCGCTCGACCGCCGCCCCGACCAACTTCTCGACGTGCGCGCTTCGCGACACGTGGCCCGGGAACGCGAGGGCCTCGGCTCCTTCACCCTCGGTTTCCTCGACGACCAGGTCCAATGAGTCCGCGTTGCGCGAGTTCAAGACCAGGTTCGCGCCCGCCTTCGCGAAGGCGAGCGCAAGGGCCTTACCGAGCCCCCGGCTCGCGCCGGTGATCACGACGACCTTTCCTTCCAGCATTTTTGCTCCCTCCTACGGCAGTCAGCTTTCAGCGATCAGCGCCCGGCTTCTGAGGGCCTACCATCTCGGTCCCAGCAACCTTTCGGAGCCGCAGCCCTTGCAGTTTACGATCTCCGTGGGCGCCGTTCACCCAGACTTTCGCTGCATGATACAAAGCCGATGGCTTCCTTCCTGCAAATTCTCGCCACTTAGCGTATAAAGGGGCCGTGATCGATACGGCGTCGAAAAGGTTGGCGAACGGTGTACGGTGAGAACGCGCCGCCGTCTTGGGCGCGGCTGCCAGGCGCTCGCTGTAGGGCCGTCGAACACCTGACGAAGCTCGAGGGTTTGCAGGATTTCGAATTTCTTTCGGGGCTGGACGAGGGGTTCTTCCAGTCTTTGGCGATCTCGGCGGCGGTGCTGGAGATCGGGGCGGGTACCACCCTTTACAAGGAGGGCGAGCCCTCGGGGGCGGTCTACTTCATGCGCGATGGAAGGGTAAAGCTCTACCGCTCCTCGGGTGGCCCGAAGGCGCGCGACCAGATCCTAGGCGTCGTCGGCGACGGTTCGGTCCTCGGGCTCGCCTCGGCCCTCGAAGGCAAACCGCAGAGCCAGGGCGCGACCGCCCTCACCGACTGCATCCTCTACGCCGTCTTCCGCGACGACCTCGTGAACCTGCTGGCCTCCTACCCTGAAGCCTTCCTCCGACTCGCGCGGACTTTGGCGGCCCGCACCCGCGAGATCGAAGACCTCGTCGGTGACCTCGTCTTCCACAGCGCTCCCCAGAGGGTGGCCCGCATGCTCCTCGACCTCGCGACCGAAGAGGGTCGCGTCACGAAGAGGGGCGTCGTCTTCGATCCGTCCTTGAGCAGGCAGGAGATGGCCGAGGCCACCGGTATCTCCCGCGAAGCCCTCTCACGCACGCTCAGCAGGCTCGCCCAGGAAGGCATACTCGACCTTGGGGGGAAGAGGATCACCATCCTCAAACCCGCCGAGCTGCGCGCCCGTACCTGAAAACCCCTCGCAACGAGACCGGGATTTGATCCAGGTCACATACGACCATGACCGGGATCATGGACACCGATGATGGCGATCAGCGGCGGGTGTTGGGGCCGTTTTTGGTTGGTATAAAGCCCCTACGTGGTACGCGAGTTCCGAGAGGAGGAAGGGCACATTGACCTACGTTATTACCGAGCCGTGTATCGGCACGAAGGACCAGAGCTGCGTCGAGGTGTGTCCGGTGGACTGCATCTACGACGGGGGGGACCAGTTCCTGATCAACCCCGAGGAGTGCATAGACTGCGGGGCCTGCGAGCCCGAGTGCCCGGTCGAGGCCATCTACCCGGAGGACGAGGTCCCGGAGGAGATGGAGAGCTACATCGCCAAGAACGCAGACTACTTCGAGTAAAGCTAAACCGGACTGAATAGAGGGAGAGGCTGCACTTGCGGCCCCTCCCCTTTTCTTCGATCGAGTCCCCTAGCCCCCGGAGCCCCGGCTCCCTACCCGAGCACCTCCGCCGGGCCGACCCGGACTCGGGCGTCGTCTTCCGAGACCGCCCGCCCGAGCTGAGCGAGGCAGCGCTTGAGGTGGACGGAGACGGCACTGCGCGCGAGCGACGTCCTCATGAGCTGATCTATGGCCGGCTCCGTAGAGCTGAACTCCGTACGGAACTCGGCCAAAGCGCCGTCGCCACACTCCCTTATGACGCACTCGCCTCGCCCGCGGACGCGGCTGCCGCGACTCTCGTAGGTCCAGCTCAGGAGCGCCGGAGCCTCGGCCTCCTCTAGGACGCTCAGGATCCTCTTCCTCAGCCCCAGCGCCGAGATCTCCCACTCCGAGACCATGCCGGGCTCGTCGGAGCCTTCGAGCACCTCGACGCGACGCACACCGGACGCCCACCTCGGGAAAGAGCGCACGTCCAGCACGGCCTCGTACAACCACTCCGGAGGAACGGGCACGAATACGCTCGCCCCCAGCCCCCGGCTCACGGCCCTTCAACCGTTTGCATGGCGCTGATTCTATACTGGCTTGAACAAAAGTACATCTCGCGCGAACAAAACTTTATACTCTCTGCATGGAGCGGTGGCGGACGCTCGGGGAGGAGTACCTGTACGAGAGCCCATGGTGTTCCTTTCGGGTGGACGAGGTAAGGCTGCCAGACGGCGCACAGATCGAGTACGGCGTCCTCGAGAGCGCGGGGTTCGTGGCGGTGGTGCCGGTGACGGAGGGGGGCGACGTGGTGCTCGTCAAGCAGTGGCGCCAACCGGTCGGCTCATTCACCTTGGAGCTTCCTGGCGGGGGCGTGGGAGAGGGCGAGGATCCCGAGGAGACCGCCCGGAGGGAGTTGTTCGAGGAGACCGGGTATCGCGCGGAGGATCTCGCACCCTTGGTCTCGGTGCACCCGACCCCCGGGAGGGCCACGGAGGTGTGCTACCTGTTCCGCTGCAGGGCGGTGCGTGCGCTTGCTGGGCCACGACCGGAACCGACGGAGTTCGTCTCAGTGGTGGAGATGCCGCTTATGGAAGCGGTTGGGAAAGTTTATGGCGGTGAGATCACCGCCGCCACTACGGTGCTCGGGCTGCTGATGGTCTCCCGGGAGGCGGCGGGCGGTTGTGCGTAAGTAGCATTTGGGTTACATTAAGCGCAAAAGAGCAACCGGGGAGTTCCTGGCGAAGGAGCTGAGAGGGCGCTAAAGCCGCGCCGACCCGAGGAACCTGATCCGGGTAATACCGGCGGAGGGAGAGATGCAGAGAAACTGGGCACTACCGATCATGGCGTTTCGAACGCGGTGCCGAGCGCGCCTTTATGGCTCCTTCTCCGGTCCTGGTTCCCGACCGGAGGAGGTCGAGAGTAGTGCGCTGCTATACTTGCGGTAATTTCCAAGGAATAGTAGAAGAGCGGCTCCGATCCCCGCTGCGTAAAACCCTATGGCGCTTCGGGAAGGGCTTCGCGTGGATGTCTTAGAGTTGCTCGAGCGCCACCCAGGAGCGTGGCGAGGAGCTAGCCGGCATCCTCTCCTGGACGCGGTGCGCGAGGGCACCCTGGCCACCGGAGCCTTCGAAACCTGGCTGGCGCAGGACCACCTTTTCGTCGCCGACCTGCTCGTCTTCCAATCCCGGCTGCTCGCCCGGGCTCCACGTTCGGACCAGGCGGTGCTCGCGGGCGGCCTGGTGGCGGTCGAGGCCGAGCTGGGATGGTTCGAAGAGAAGGCCGGAGAGTGCGGGATAAAGCTAGAGACGCCGCGTCATCCCACGACCGCGGCCTACCGCGATTTCCTGATCGCCCTCGAACATGAGTCCTACGCCGCTGGGATAACCGCCCTATGGGCTCTAGAGCGGGCGTACCTCGAAGCCTGGAGGAGCGCTGCGCCCGGGCATCCTGATTACCGGGAGTTCGTAGGGCACTGGACGACGCCGGAGTTCGCCGACTACGTGGCCGGGCTCGAGAAGGCCGCTAATTCTGCCCTGGATTCAGGCAGCGAAGCGGAGCGGGCCGAGGCCGCCTTTTTGGAAGTAGCCCAGCTCGAAAGGGATTTCTGGGAGATGGCTTTTTCGGCCTCTCGGACGGGAGGCAACGGATGAGCCTGGCTAAGGCTTTGTGGGAAGAGAACACCGACCTCGCCAGGGTGGCGCTCGAGCACCGCTTCGTACGTGATCTTGGGAACGGCACCTTACCGCTCGAGAGCTTCAAAGAGTACGTTGCCCAGGACGCCTTCTTTCTCGAGTCCTTCGCCCGGGCCTACGCGCTGGCTCTGGCCCGAAGTCCCGACCGGGAGGGTTTGCGCGACTTCTCCGGGCTCGTAGCGGGGGTCATCGAAGAGCTCGAGCTGCACGAGGGCTATGCGGCCCGCCGGGAGGTGGAGCTCGGTGAGGTCGAGCCCGGGGAGGCGACACTCTCCTACACCAACTTCCTGCTGTCTACCGCTGCCCTAGGCGACGTCGGCGAAACCTGTGCCGCGATGACCCCCTGCATGCGGCTCTGCGCCTTCTTGGGCCAGACCCTGGCGGAGAGAGGCTACGACGAGGGCGACGCTTATGCGGAGTGGATCCGAACCTACTCGGATCCCGAGTTCGAGGCTTTGGCCGCCAGGCTCGAGGGCTTGCTGGATCGTTACGCCGCCGACACACCCGATGTAAGAGCTGTCTACCGGCGGGCAATGATCCTCGAGCTGGCATTCTTCGAAGCCAGCTTCGAGGCCGAACCGGAAGACCTCGGATGAGCGGAGAGTTAAGGGCCGGACTCTCGGTCAAACAGGCCTCGCTTTCAGAAAAAAGGAGGGTGCTGATGAATAGCTGGACTGCGGGAGCGTTCATACTCCTCGTGGCTTTAGGGTTTTCGGGGGCGGGGGTAGTCTATGCTCGAGGACGCGTCGGTTCTCTTGAGAGCTGGCGTCGCCGCCCGGGGTACGATCGGGGTCCCGACCACCGCGGCGACGTTGGTGGCCTCCGGGATGGGGTCCTGGATCCTCTTCAGTCCTGCGGAAGCGGCCACTCGGGGTGGGTTGCCCTCCATCCTGGGCTACGCTTTGGGCGCGGCGGCTCCTTTGCTCGTTGGCTGTCTCCCTGGCGCTGACGCCCTGGCGAAGCCGGCGGAGAGCGTTCGACTCGGGGTCACTCGCAAGAGCGGGGCGGCGCCTGAGAGAATGAGGAAGCTATGAACGTGATCCCGGATCATCATTGAGGAGGTTGCCGATGAAAAAGGTGATAAGCATAGCGACCAGCGACTCCGGGGCGGGGGCCGGCATCCAGGCCGACCTCAAGACCTTTTTGCGCTGCGGCGTCTACGGGACGACCGCCATTGTCGCGACCACCGCCCAGAACACCACGGAAGTGACGGACATCTACCCCTTCCCTCCGCGAGTCGCCGTCGAGCAGATAGAGGCTGTAGTCTCCGATATCGGGGCCGATGCCGTGAAGACTGGGATGCTCTTCAATGCCGGTATCATCTCCGTTGTAGCTGAGGCCATCGACCGCCTCAAGCTTCCGAACGTCGTCGTGGACCCGGTGATGGTCGCCGAGAGCGGGGCGGTGCTCCTCGAGCCCGATGCCGTGGGCACCTACAAGAACGAGCTCTTCCCACTTGCCACGGTCATAACCCCGAACATAAACGAGGCGTTCGCGTTATTGGGCGAGGAGCTGGACGAAGATAGGGTCGAGGATTGCGCCGTGACGCTCCACTCATTGGGCCCGAAGACCGTGATAATTACCGGCGGACACACCTCCTCCGGGGAGGACCTGTTCTACGACGGGAAGGACTTCGCGAGGATCGAAGGTCCTGTGTACAAAAAGAACACCACCCACGGAGCAGGCTGCACCTACTCCTCGGCTTTGGCGAGCTTCCTGGCTTTGCACTATTCCCCCCTGCAAGCTGCACGCCAGGCGCACGCGGTAGCCTCCGAGGCCGTGGCGTACGGTCTCGATGGCATAGGAGAGGGGGCGGGCCCGGTCCACGCCCTCGGCAAAGTCCTAGAAGGAGTCGAAAGATGAAGGCCGAAGAAGCGCTACGCAAGATCTCAGAAGAGCGTCCCCTCGTCCACCACCTGACCAACTACGTGACGGTCAACCTCGTCGCCAACACGACCCTGTCAGTGGGGGCGCTCCCGGTCATGGCGCACGCTCACGAGGAGGTCGAGGAGATGGTCAGCCTCGCCTCCGCCCTCGTCGTGAACATCGGTACCCTCGATCCGAGGTTCGTCGAGGCCGCGCTGCTCGCCGGCAAGAGGGCCAACGAGATGGGCATACCCGTGGCCTTGGACCCGGTGGGAGCCGGGGCGACGACTTTCCGCACGAAGACGGCCGAGCGACTCCTCTCTGACCTCTCTGTCGCCGCCGTCTGCGGCAACGCCGGCGAGATAGCAACTTTAGCCGGTCTGGCCGCCGAGGTGCGCGGCGTCGAGAGCCTCGCGGGCGACGCCAAAGAAGCCGCCGCGAAGGCCGCGGGCTCTCTCGACGTCACCGTCGCCGCCACCGGCGAGACCGACTACGTGAGCGACGGCGAGCACACTTTAGTCGTCTCGAACGGCCACCCCCTCATGGGTCGCGTCGTGGGGAGCGGCTGTGCCTCGACCGCGGTGGTCGGGATCTTCGCCGCCGCCGGCGGCGCCGAACTCGAGACGGTCGCGCACGCTCTCGCCTACTTCGGCCGGTCGGGCGAGGTCGCTGCCTTAGGAGCGGAGGGCGGCGGCACCTTCGAGCCCCGGCTCCTCGACGCTCTCGCCAAGCTCGCCGAAGACCCGGGCGGGGTCGACGATGCGGCGCGGGTGGGTGAGGCGACCGGATAACCTCGCCTTCCCTGAGACGCGGGACGTAGGTGTTAGTATGGGCTCGAAACCATGGGTTCGTCGGAGTTTAAAAGGTCCTGAGCCAGACGGAGCATCGTCCGTACCCGCTGCCGGAAGGGTCGTGCGTTCTCCGCATGCGCTGGCACGACCTGCTCTTTATGCACTGGCCTGTGCCGGAGGACGTCCTGCGGCCACTGATCCCTCCGGCGTTGCAGTTGGACACCTTCGAGGAACCCGCGTGGCTGGGCGTGGTGTCGTTCCGCATGGAGAGCGTGTGGCCCCGGTTCTTGCAGGCACTCCGCAGGTTGTTGAGCTTCCCGGAGCACAACCTACACACCTACGCGACGCATGAAGGCAAGCCCGGCATCTGGTTCTTCAGCCTCGACGCCCACAATCCTGTAGCCGTCCGCCTCGCACGCGCCACCTTCGGCCTGCCCTACTTCGACGCCGAAATGCATTGCCAGGCCTGCGGTGACGAGGTGCGCTACAGGAGTGTGCGCAAGCACGAGGACGCGCCACCCGCCAGGTTTGCGGCCTCCTACCGCCCCACCAGAGAGCCCCTCGACTCCCGCCCCGGCTCCTTAGAGAACTTCCTCACCGAGCGCTATTGCCTCTACAGCGCGGGCGTTGGCGGGAGCGGGCCCGTAAGGCGCGGCGACATCCACCACCGGATGTGGTCTTTGCAAAGCGCGGAGGTAGAGGCCGAGGAGCTGGAGATGACCGCCCGCATCAGGGTGATGCTGCCGGATGTGTAGGCAACTCTGCACTTCGCCCGTCGCCTCGATATCGTCGCCTGGCTACCCAAACGCATCTCCACATGAACCTTAAGGACCGCCTCCAGAACGCCCGACTCCTGCTCGTCACCGACCCCCGGCCAGATCTGGTAGAGAGGGTCGCGGCCGGCGTTCGCGGGGGCGTGGACGTGGTGCAGCTCAGGGACAAGAGTGCCTCGCGTGAGGAACTGCTTCCTCTGGCTGCGGAGCTGAGGGAGATCTGCGAAGCGGGGGGTGCCATCTTCACCGTGAACGACGACGTAGAGCTCGCCTGGCTCTCCGGCGCGGCAGGCGTCCACCTCGGTCAGGAAGATGCCCCCATAGAGAGCGCGCGTGAGGCTTTAGGGCCGAATGCGATAGTCGGCTTGTCGGCCTCCAGCGCGGAGGAGGCCTTCGAGGCCGTCCGAGAGGGCGCGGACTACCTAGGCGTCGGGACCGTCTACGCCACGCCGACCAAATCCGACGCCGAGGTGAGGGGCTTAGGGCTGGTGCGAGAGTTCGTCCGGCTGGAGCTGCCCGTCCCCTGGTTCGCCATCGGTGGCGTCACGTTCGAGACTGCCCGGGAGGTGGCCGAGGCGGGCGCCCCGGGCTTCGCGGTCGTGCGGGCCGTGCTCGATGCGGAAGACCCCGAGGCCGCTGCCCGGAAGCTCTGCTCATACCTTCCGCAGAGCCCCAAGGGTTGACGGGCGAACTATACTCGGCGCATGAAGTCGAGGCTTAAAAGCGTCACGCCGGGCGTAGTTTGAAGGCGGATCTCGTCTCCGGCATCCTGCCGGTCCGTCCGGACGGACGGATGCTCCTGCTCCAGCGACCCACCGGCACCTGGGAGCCGCCCGCGGGTCGCCTCGCCCCCGGCGAGAGCTTCGAGAGGGGCGCCGTCCGCGAGGTCTACGAGGAGACTGGCCTCCTCGTCGCCCCGCAGCATCCTCTGGCAACCTGGGTCGGGATTCGGCCCGGCGGCGGCCTCCTCGCGAGCGTCACGTATGCAGGTCGCACCCCCAACGCCGCCGAGGTCCGGCTCTCCGAGGAGCACCTCGGGTACCGGTGGGTCACCCTCGACGAGTGGCTAGATCTCCCTAGCTGGTGGAGTCGTGAGAACGTCTCGCGCGTCGCCGGTCCCTTGGGCGTCCTCCCTAAAAAGCAGCTCCCTGAACCCCTTCCGCCCGCCCCTCCCCGACCCGGTGTCGTCGAAGCCAACCTTGGCGCCGGGTCGGTCGTCGTGGATCTCTCGCGGAACGGCGAACCTCGGGCGCTCCTCCTGAAGCGCCGCAAGCCGCCCGTGGGGCTCTGGGAGAACCCGGGCGGATTGCTGGAGCCCGGCGAGGACTTCGTGGCTTGCGCCCGGCGCGAGACCTTCGAGGAGACCAGCTTGGACGTCGAGCCCGAGGTCGTCTGGTGGGCCCGGGTCGAGCCCTGGCGTGGTCACGATGACCCCGAGCTCTACGCGGGCGTCGGCTTCCTCGCCCGGTACGAGGGCGGTGAGATCCGGCTGGAAAAAACTGCCCACGACGCCCACCTCTGGGCGACCGAGGAGGAGTGGCGCGTCCTGGACACCTGGTACACAAAAGAAGAGTCGGACGTTATGTGGGAAGCCGTGAGAGAGATGGGGCTTTGAGGAAGCAGGAACGCTCGGCCCGTTCTCCGAGCGAGCCGCGCCGGCCGGAGGACGCGCCCGAGTCCCCTCGGAGGGGACGAGCCTGGGTCCTGGTAGTGGTCCTCTTGGTGATCCTAGGCGCGCTCTACGCGGCCATCCCGGCGGTCCCCTTCCTCCCGCTCACGACCGCGCAAAAGATCAGCCTCGCCACGGGGCTCGCGATCGCGGGGGGGGCGGTTTTCTGGGGGGCTGCATTCTTCTTGCTTGGACGGGAGGTGGTCCGCTGTTACCGCCGTCTCTTTGACTCCCGCCGCTGGTTTGGCGAAATGACGGGTTGAACGAACTCGACGTCATACGCCGCCTCTCGGAACTTCTTCCCGCCCCGCCCCCGGAGGTAGTCGTCCCCGTCGGCGACGACTCCGCCGTCCTGCGCTTCGGGGACGCCCTCTGGGTCGCCGCCACAGACATGCTCGTCGAAGGAAGGCACTTCAAAGGTTGGGCTTCCCCGGAGGATGTCGGCTACAAAGCCGTCGCGGTCAACGTCTCGGACGTCGCGGCGATGGGCGGCGTCCCGCGCTTCGTGCTTGCTTCCGGCGGCGCGGACGACGCGGAGACCACCTTGCGTTGTATGGAGGGCGTTGTGCGAGCGTGCGAGGAGTTCGGGGCGTACCCCTTGGGCGGCGACACGACCGGCGCGGCGGCGCTCACGGTGGACGTAGGCATCCTCGGGCAGCTCGCTCACGCGCCCGTGCTGAGATCCGGGGCCCGCCCCGGGGATATTTTGGCCGTGACCGGCGAGCTCGGGGCGTCTGCGGCGGGGTTGCTGGCGCTGGAGACAGGGGACGCTGATCCGGAGCGGCTCGTGAAGAAGCACCTGCGGCCCGAGCCTCGGGTAGATTTGGGGTGTGCGGCGGCCCGGCTCAAGGTGCACGCCATGATCGACCTCTCCGACGGCCTTGCCTCCGACGTCGGGCACCTCTGCGAGGCGAGCGGCGTCGGTTGCCGCATAGACCTCGGTTTCTTGCCCGTCGCCGGCGATACCCGGGAGTACGCAAACTCTTTGGGCCGCGACCCAGAGATCCTAGCAGCGACCGGCGGTGAGGACTACGAGCTTCTCGTGGCCGCCCCCGAGGAGGTCGTCGGGGCCTTGGCGGCGGAGTCTGAGGTCCCAGTCACAATGATCGGGGAGGTGACGGCGGAAGGGGTGGTCTTCCTGCGCGACGGCGAACCGGCCGAGAACCTCTTCGGCTGGGATCACTTTAGATAACTGTCAGCTTGAATAGCTGACAGCCGAAAGCTTATCGCTGATTGTTTGAGCCGAGTTTGGGGAGCGCTTTCCGGTGGTATGGAGAACCCGAGAAGCTTCCTGAAAGGAGTACGGAGCCGTGCCATACGAGGAACTGGACGACCTGCCGGATAGCGTCAAAAGGAACCTTCCCAAGCACGCTCGGGAGATATATCTGAAGGCATACAACTCCGCCGAAGAGCAGTACGACGAGGAGGACCGTCGCCACCGAGTCGCCTGCGCCGCGGTCGAGCAGAAGTACGAGAAGAACGAAGAAGGCGAGTGGGTCGAGAAGGAAGAGTAGGTTTCAGCAGGAAGGTGCGACTTGTGATCCTGCAACCCTCGAACCTCCGACTCTTAAGGCCGCCGTTCGCAGTATAAACCTCGCGCCTGGACGCTTCACTTTTTTAGCTAGCTTTAGCTAGCTTTTTACAAACGGCTCTTCGAAGGGAGCCCATTGGAACAAACGCGCCGGTCGCAGCTACAATGCGGCGGGCGAGAGAGCGGAAGGGGAATTCATTGGAGATCGGGGTGGAGAGGCTGACGGTGCGCACCAAACGCCCCTTCGCCATCGCCCGCAGTTCATCGGAGACCTTCAAGCGCGTGGTCCTGACGCTCGAAGAAGGGGGATTCGTGGGCCGCGGCGAGGCCGCTCCCACAAGCTACTACGGTCAGGACGCGACCGACACCGCGGACGCCCTCGGGCGGATCCGGGTGCGCGACCCCTGGGATATCGAGGGCACCCTCGACGAGAACGGGTCTTTGCCCCCGACGGCCCTGGCCGCCCTCGATTCTGCGCTGCACGACTTGGCCGCCAAGCGCCTCGGCGTCCCAGTCTACCGGCTCCTCGGGCTCGCCCGCCCCGAGCCCGCGAGCGCTTACACCTTAGCGATAGCTGATCCCGAGACCATCCTCAGGGAGGCGAAGGAGCTCGCTTCTTTCCCCGTCTTGAAGATAAAGGTGGGGAGCGAGGAGGACCTTGAGAAGGTCCGGGCGGTGTCGGAGACCTCCGACGCTGACCTTTGGGTGGACGCGAACGAGGCCTTCTCCCCCGACGAAGCGATCGAGGTCGCGCGCGAGCTCAAGGCCGCCGGTGTGCGCCTCATCGAGCAACCCGTCCCGGCAGCGGCCGCTCCCGAGGCGCTGCGCAGGGTGACCGAGACCGTAAGCCCCCTGCCGGTCATCGCCGACGAGAGCGCTGTCGTAGCCCGGGACGTGCCCGCGCTCGCGGGAAGTGCTTCCGGGGTGAACGTCAAGCTCGCCAAGTGTGGCGGCATCCGCGGGGCGCTGCGGATGATCCACACCGCCCGGGCACACGGCATGCTCGTCATGCTCGGCTGCATGGTCGAGACGTCCTTGGGGATTGCCGCCGCGGCCCAGGTCTCGGGCCTCGTGGACTTCGTGGACCTCGACGGCGCCCTGCTCTTAGCTTGCGACCCCTTCGAGGGCCTGGGCTACGAGGACGGTCGCATCCTCGTCCCCGAAAAACCGGGCCTCGGCGTGAAGCCGCGATGATCCCGCAGGAAGGAAGCGCCCGGCGGTACGCCGTCCTCGCCGAGGGATGGTTCGCCAACCGCCACTCCAAGACCGCGCACGGTTTGATCCACTACGGACGGGACGAAGTGGTCGTCGTTATCGACTCGACTCTGGCCAGACGGCGCGTCCTCGACGTGATGCCGGACCTCCGGCGCGACGCGCCCATAGTCGGCACATTAGCGGAAGCTCTGAAGAGCGATCCAACTTCCATCCTCGTCGGGCTCGCCCCAGCCGGGGGGCGGCTGCCACAGGAGTGGATGGAGACCCTAAGGGAGGCGGCGGAGAACGAGCTCGAGATCGTCAGCGGCCTTCACCAGCGGCTCGCGCCGGAGTTCCCCGAAGCGAAGGTCTGGGACGTACGCGAACCGCCAGAAAGCGTGCCGCTCTTTTCGGGGCAGGGCTTCACGGTAGGACCAAAGGTCGCGCTCACCGTCGGTACTAATAGCGCCATCGGCAAGATGACGGCGACGCTCGAAGTGGAGCATGCCGCCCGGGAAAGGGGCCTGAAGCCGGAGTTCGTCGCCACGGGCCAGACCGGCATCGTCATCGCAGGGTGGGGCATTTGTATAGATGCCGTGGTCTCGGACTTCGCCGCCGGAGCTACCGAGCAGCTCGTCCTCGAAGCCGCCAGGCGTAATCCCGAGCTGATCCTGGTAGAGGGCCAGGGCTCCCTCGGGCACCCGGCCTACTCCGGGGTAACGACCGCCCTCTTGCACGGCTCATGCCCCGACTGTTTGATCCTCTGCGCCGACGCATCGGAGGAAGATGTTTTTGAAGGGGTTCCTTCCCCGGACCCGAAAGAGATCAGCGCCCTCTACGAAGGGGTCGCCGCCCTCGTAAAACCCGCACCCGTGGTGGCGGTGAGCGTGAACACCCATGGGCTGGACGATGCCGCTGCTAGAAGGTTCGTGGACCACATCTCCACTACGACTGGCCTCCCCGCCGCCGACCCGATCCGGACCGGCGCCGGACCTATCCTGGAGGCCGTGATGGGTTAACGCAAGCCGTATACGAGTCGAACCTTCAAAAACTTCCAATTATCGTAGGAACCAACGCTTAATCTTTCTTCTCTCGCTCTATTACAAGGACGAACCCATTAATCGGGGGCACGAACGCGTTAGGCAGTTTGCCTATTTGAGGCAGACATCGGTTTAGAGAGGTTCGATCGCTGTACAAGCATAACGGAATGCTCAGGCCCCGCTACTCGCGAACTACCTACCTACGTTCTTTCGGTGCGGTTCGAGGGAGTTAGCAACCCCGTTGACCCACCGGCGCTTCCAATACCGCTTTCCCACCTTCTTGCCGCTGTGGTCTAAAAGAGAAGTTTGGACGAATCGTGGTGTGGCGAAACGAAAATACAGAGCTAAAGAACATAGGATTCTAAGAATCGTAAACATTCGGGTATGTTAGTATTTCCTGCGTGGGCAGGTGTTTGACCTTGAACGCCAGTTACGAGCCCGTGGCACTGGTGCCTGTGAAGCGGGCTATCGTGCTCGTTGTCTCCGAGAAGGCCGAGATAGTCGAGGCCAACCTGGAGCGACGGTTCCGCTCGGAGAAAGCCGAGTACCCCTATCCCTTGGTCATTCGGCTCGTCAAGTTCGTCGAGATACCGCGCCGTCTGCGGCGACACGTGACGAACGCCATCCTCTTCGCGCGCGACAATTACAAGTGCCAGTACTGCGGCAAGCACCGCAACGACCTGAACCGCAAGGAGTGCCTGACGCGCGACCACGTGAAGCCGCTTAGTTGTGGCGGCGCGAACACCTGGGACAACGTTGTCACAGCCTGCACCAAATGCAACGCGCGCAAGGGCAACCGCCTGCCGATGGAGTGCGGCATGTACCCGAAGAGCACCCCGAAGGAGCCACGCTACGTGGTGATGGTGTGGTACTCGCGGGGCCTCAACGCCGTGCAACGTCGCTACGTCGAGCAGTTCTACGGGGAGCCGGCGGAACAGTTGGTCAGCTAGTCAGCGATAAGCCAAGACGCCGGTTGGTCGAAGTGCTGACTGCTAAACCGCTGACAAGCCGAGTGCTAAGCTATACTCTCCTCTCGTCGTCGTAGTTTAGCGGGCGGGAATTTTTGGACTACAACGTTTTCGTAGAGGCGGTAGGACGCATCGTCGGTAACGTGGAGCGCGCCGTCGCTGGCAAGCGCGAGGGTGTCTTTCTGGCCGTGGAGGCCCTGCTCGCCGGGGGACACGTCCTCATAGAGGACGTTCCTGGGGTCGGGAAGACGCTCCTGGCGAAGGCTTTAGCGCGTTCGATCGGGGGCGACTTCCGGCGCATCCAGTTCACCCCCGACCTACTGCCCGCCGACGTCACGGGCCTGAACGTCTACAACCAGGGCGAAAGGGCTTTCGAGTTCTGGGCGGGGCCGGTTTTCGCCAACGTGGTCTTGGCCGACGAGATCAACCGCGCCAGCCCCAAGACCCAGAGCGCCCTTCTTGAGGCGATGGAGGAGGGCTCCGTGACGGTCGACGGCGTGACGCGCCGCCTGCCCGCCCCCTTCGGCGTGATCGGCACCCAGAACCCCGTGGAGCACGAGGGGACGTACCCGCTGCCGCACGCCGAGCTCGACCGTTTTATGATCAAGATGTCCTTGGGCTACCCTAACAGGGATGCCGAGGTGGGCATGCTGAGGCTCTCCGCGGACCCGGTCGCAGACCTCAGGCCCGTGGTGGGCGCCAACGAATTTCTAGAGATGCGCCGGATCGTCGAAGAGGTCTACGCGAGCGAGGCGCTCTTGCGCTACGTCGTCTCGGTGACGAACGCGACGCGCGAGCACGGAGCGCTCTATCTTGGCGCTTCCCCGCGGGCTAGTCGGATGCTCTTGGGAGCCGCGAAAGCTCATGCGGCGGTCCAGGGGCGCTCCTACTGCATCCCCGACGACGTGAAGGCCCTCGCGCCACACGTCCTCTCGCACAGGATCATCGCCTCCCGCGGCGCTTCCCTGAACGGCTCCGGCGCCGAGAGGACCGCGGGCGTGGTGCGCGAGATCCTCTCCTCCGTCCCTATAAACGAGGCGGTCTAGGCACTTTGCGCGAAGTATCGCGGCGTCTCCTCCTACATGCCCGGCGAATCTTGGTGAGGCCGACGGCCCGGGGCTGGCAGGCACTCTTTTTCAGCGCCCTTTCTTTCTTCTTGGCACGGCTCATCGGGACGACACAGCTCTACCAGCTCGCTTACGCTTTGGTCGGACTCCTGTTGGTCGCGCTCGTGCTCGGTCTCTTCCTCTCCCGGGGCCTGGGATACACACGCCGTATCCTCGCGAGCCGCTTCGTGGCCGGGCGCCCCTCCCATGTAGGGCTCGTGGTCTCCAACGCGTCCCGGACGCGAAGCCCTGGCGTGGGAGTGGTGGACCACCTGCCCAGACGGCGCCTGCTCGAGATGCTGCCCGTCGAGGGACCGGGAGAGCGGACGACCCAGCAGCCGATACTCTTTCCGCGGAGGGGGCTCTACGAGCTGGGTCCGGCGGAGATCTGGACCACCGACCCGTTCAGGCTCTTGCGCTTTGTCCGAAAGTTCGAGACCCGCCCGCGGGTCGCGGTCTATCCGGAGGTCTTCGAGCTTGCGGGCTTTCCGGTGCGGGGTCGGGGCAGGGAGGCGGGGGCGAAAGGCGCCCCGGCGCGTCAGGGGGACGAGTTCTCGGGTCTCAGGGAGTACCGGCAGGGCGACGACCGGCGGCACATCCACTGGAAGAGCGTCGCGCGCACAGGGGAGTTGGTGGTCAAGGAGTTCTCCCACAACGCGCCGCAGCGCCACGCGGTCGTCCTGGACCTCCATCGTGCGGGACATCGCGTCCCAGAGGCCGAGGTCGAGGACGCCGTCTCGGCCGCGGGCTCGGTCCTCTTGCACCTCGCCCGGGAGGGTCTGCCGTTCAGGCTCCTGTGCACGGACATGGAACAGAGCACCACAGAGCTCGGTACCGGCGAGGCGGCCTACTGGCGGGCGATGGACCTCCTCGCCGCGGTGCGGGCCGACGGGGACGTGGAGCCAGGCGATTTCTTGGGCGAAAGACTCCATGAGGAACGTGAGGACCTCGGGGCGGGCGTGATCCTTGTCTCCCGTTCACTTAACGACGGGCTCGTGGAGAGCGTTCGGAAGCTCCGGATGGCGGGGCTCTCCGTGGTCGTGGTAGTACTCGCCGCTCATACCTACGAGAGAATCCAGGGGGCCAGGGGCGTGCCGTCTACCAGACGCGAGGCCGCTTTCTCCGAGGACATTCGGCGGCTGGAGCTCGCCGGGGCGGTGGTGCGCGTCGTGCGTCACCCAGGCGGGGTGGCCGCCTTCGCCGGAGTGCAGCGGGAAGCTCCAGGCGTCCGGGGGGCGATGTAGCAGTGCTACGATCCGTGAGGCTGCCGCTGTACGCCGCGGGGCTCGCGACCGGCGGAGCGTTCGGGGTTTTGTTCTCTGATGGGGCGTTGCCATACGTGCTCGGGGCGGCGCTCGTCGGTATTTTCGTGGGGTCGGCGGGCGCCTACAGGTTCGTTCTGCTGTTCCCGGCGGCTTTCCTCTACACGCTGGTCGCCGTCTATGGGGCGCTGCCCTTGCGCTTGAGCGACTGGAGTACGCTCTTGGAGCGGGCAGGGCAGGACATCTACGAGGCAGCCCAGATCTCGTACGTCACGCCCGTGCCGTACGACGTCCATCCCGGTCTGCTGGTCGTCCTGATCCCGATCATCGTGCTCGTGGTGGCCTTCGCTACCTCGGTCACCCTCTACGAGGGGAGCCCGATAGTCTCGGTCGCTGTGCTCGGCCTGACCATCGGCGTCTTGAGCACCGTTTCTTTCGAGGTCGGCGCCGCTCCGTTCTTCGCCCTGTTCTTGGTCTCGGGTGTCGCCCTCCTGCTCTTCGCGAGGGACGGCGGGGCGGGCCGGGGCGGGCGGGCGAGGCCGGCGGCGGTCCTGGCGGGGGCGTTGGTACTCCTTCTAGTGCTCGCGCTGCCGCAGACGCCTTTGGCCGAAGAAGCGATACGTCCGGCGCTGATCGACTGGACGAGGATCGGGACCGGCGGAACCTCGCGCCTGGCGGTCGAGGCCGACGTCGGCGACTACCTGACCGAGGGGCGCGATGCGGAGCTGTTGAGGATAAGGAGCACTGAGCCCATGCTCTGGCGCGGGGGTACTTTAGACTACTTCGACGGCGTCAGGTGGTCCTCCACCGTGGAGCCTGGGGAGGACGACGGAGAGGAGATTTCGGCCGGCGTCGAGACCCACGAGGTGGAGCAGGCCGTCGAGGTCTTAGAGGCTGAGACGAACCTCCTCTTCGGAGGCTACAGGATCTCCCGTGTCTCCGTACCCGACGCGGACGAGCGCTCCGACGGCTCCTGGGCCTCCGACCTGCCCCTGGTCGAGAACTCCTCTTACCGGGTCCGCTCCCAGATACCCCAACCGACTACCTATCAGCTCGAAGCCGCCGGCGCCGACTATCCCGAGGCCGTGCGCGAGAAGTTCCTCCAGCTCCCCGATGGTAGGCCCGAGGTCCTTAGCGAGACCGCCCAGAATATACAGACCGACTACGGTCCGCAGACCCCCTACGACACCGCCAGGGCCATCGAGCGATACCTGCTCTACGACGGCGGCTTTACCTACGATCTCGATGCCGACTACGGCCGGGGCGACAGAGCCATAGAGGAGTTCCTCAGCGAGAACAGGCGGGGCTTTTGTACCCAGTTCGCGACCTCGATGGCGCTCTTGTCGCGCGAGCTCGGCGTCCCCTCTCGGGTCGTCTACGGGGCCACCACGGGCAAGAGGGTCGCGCCGGACGAGTACGTCGTCACCGGCCACAACATGCACACTTGGGTCGAGGTGTACTTCCCCGGCGTCGGCTGGTACACCTTCGACCCGACCCGCGGCTTCTCAGTCCCGAGGGTTATGGAGGCCAACGCCCCCCGTCCCGATGTGCCCGGCGAACTCTCGTACGTCTCCCCCGAGGACCTCGAGAACCTGCAAGCCCCCGGGCCTGCTCCCGGACCGGAAGGGACCCCGGTAGAGGCCGGGAGCGTGAAGCCTGCCGAAGAGTCTTCCGCCTGGCCCCGATACGCGATCCCGGCGATCCTCGTGCTCGTCCTCCTCGCCGCCGTGCCCCTCCTCAAGCGGCTGCTCATCGCGCGCAGACGGCCGGAGGACCTCTATCGGGACCTCGCGGGTCGGCTGCGCGACGTGCTGCCCTTGAGCGGAGCAAACACCATTGTGGACTCGCCTGCCCTCACCCCGACCGAGCGGTTGGTGCTCTTCGCCAGGACCGCCGGGATCGAGGCGGGGCCGTTCCGCGAATTCGCCCAGGCCTACTCGGAGTGCCTCTACGCGTCTCACGAGCCACGCTCGAATGCGTCGCGTGCTTACCGCAGGGCCCTCCGCGAGTACGAGAGGCTCCCCCGGTGGAAGCGCGCCTTGGGCGGCGTCAACCCGGCCTCGCTCTTCTTGAGGGCGCGGCGGCGCCTAGCGGCGCACAAGGTGCGGCTCTGGAAGGCCCTGCACAGTAGGATCGAGGGGCTAAAGAGGTTCCGTGGAGAGGGGTAGTGGGGCCGCCTTGAAAAGTTCGCGTTGATTTACGCGGGTGGCGGTGTAATAATTCTCTTTACTGATCAGGCTAGCTACAGCATTCCCTGGAGGTGCTGATGGACCAGAAGACGACCATCGTATCCGTAACCGACAACGCGGCCGAGAAGGTCAAGGCCCTCATGGCCCAGGAAGGCGAAGAGGATCTGGCCCTTCGCATCGGCGTCAGGCCCGGCGGCTGCTCCGGCTTCCAGTACTCAATCTACTTCGACGACGAGATCAACGACGACGACGAGGTCATGGAGACCAAGGGCGTCAAGGTCCTCATCGACGCCATGAGCGTCCCGTACATCATGGGCAGCGAGTTCGACTACGTGGACGGCCTCATGGGCGCCGGCTTTGCCGTCAACAACCCCAACGTCTCGGGCGGCTGCGGCTGCGGCAGCTCCTTCACCTGCTAGCCCAGGAACAGTAGCGACAACCGAAGCCCGGAGCCTTAGAGGCTCCGGGCTTTCTTTTTCTTCCTCGCCTCCGGGCGTTGTCGGGGATGCTTACGTCGAGCGCCGTGGAGCCTCGAGGCTGTTTAACAGCTCCTCGGCGCTGTTGGCTTCTTCGTCGGCGCGATCGGCGAGGATGAGCTCCTCTCCGCACTCGCATTCGAAGGCGGTGCGCTCCGAGTACCAGTCGTCCTCGAGACCGAGAAGGACCAGCTTCTCCCCACACCCGCATTCGAGGACGATGCGTCCCGAACAAGGGACGGAGTGCCCTGAATCCTGCATAGGACGAACCCCCTCTTACCCTTCTTTGGTCGTGGTCGAGACAAGTTCGCACATCCGCGCGGCCAGCACAACGTGAACCTCGTTCAAGCTGATGTAGCTTATGCTTTATGCATGGTCCCCTAAAGGCTTAGTTGAGGCTTAGCTTTGCCCGGTCTTAGCGGGAGAGCTGTCCGCGCAGCTTCCTCGTCAAACCGCCGGGAATCCGACGCCGGGTCCACTCCTTGAGCTTCCCCAACGCGGGGACTTCATTTCGCGGCTCGAGGAAGGAAACGATCTCTTCGTTGACATCTTCGGCCCGCTCTATGAAGACTAGGTGGCCGGCGTCACTAAGGACGCGCAGCCTGGCGCCCGGGATGGCTTCCGCGAGGGCGGCGGCGTTGGCGACGGGCACGTAGCGGTCGTCCGCGCCGTGGATCACGAGCGTCGGGGAGGAAATTCTCCCCACGTCTCGGGATGCGTCGAACCGGGCGCCGAACATCACCTGCCGGTAGTAATCAGGCATCGACGGCGAGTCGGCGAGGCGCCAACGCGCGATCCGGTCGAACTCCTCGGGGTGTTCGGTACGGTAGGCGTCGGAGGTGGCCGTCTCGAGGCCCCGGCGCACCGCGCTCTCGGAGCTCAGAGAGCCCCACCCCAGCATCCTTCCGAGCGCCTGCGGAGACATGGGCTCGAGGCCTAAGCCCCCGTAGCTCGTGCATACCAGTACCAGCCGCTCCACCAGGTCCGGTCGTTCCAACGCCAGCTCCTGGGCCACGAAACCACCCAAAGAGGTGCCCAAGACGTGGGCCTTCTTCACGCTGAGGTGGTCGAGGAGCGCCACCGCATCGGCGGTCAGGTCGGCGACGCCGTGCGACGGGTTCTGCTCGCCCCTAACGTCGAACGCGATGGTGCGAAAGTGGCGCGAGAGTGCGGGGATCTGCTTGAACCAGCCCCAGCGCCCGAGACCCAAGCCCCCGATCAAGAGCAAGGTCGGGCCGTCGCCGTGGACATCGTAGTCAATGCTGGCGTCGTGGGTGATCATCACGGGCATGGGCATTACCTTGCCTTTCTTCCGGATCCGGCCCCGTCCTCCGACTGGCTCGGATGCTCCGGCTGCGAACAGCGTGGTCTCCGGAAACACTTTGGCGGCCCGATCAGGCAGACCTCGAGACGTTCTTTGCTTCCATGCCCTCCCTGCCCCGGACCGGCTCGTAAGTCACCCTGGCGCCGTTCTCAAGGTTCTCGAACCCGTTGCCCTCTACATCCTCGTGGCGCACGAGGATGTCCTCGCCTTCGCCTTCCGGAGCGATAAAGCCGTAGCCGAGGTTGGCGCTGTACCGCTTGACCCTTCCCTGTGCCATACGATAAAGCCTGCCTTTCTCGCGTTTCGGGGCAGGGAACTCCTCGAGAGAGCAGCGGGAGCTCGTAGCCCGAAGACTCCCAGTCCGCTATACTATGTGCATTTTGCATATAAATTGTTCAACGTCAAGGGCGGCTTCGGGGTCGCCCTTGCGGTTAGCTCTGTGCGGTTGTCTCCCTTTGGCTTCCTCGCTAGTGTTTAAGGGGTGCCGCGCGGCTTGCGACGGCGTCGCGCGTAGGCCGCGGCCGCCAGAGAGAGGACTACGGCGAGCGCCGCCGAGAGTACGAGGGCATCGAGGATGCTCCCTGCGAGGGACTTGGTCCATAGCTCGGCGGCGTAGGCCAGGTCCACGGCCCCGTTCTCCTCGTAAAGGCCGGAGAGGGCGGAGGTCCCCTCGTAGGCTATGAAGACCGTCCCGAGCAGGACGAACATGGCCCCCGAGATGAGGTTCGTGGTGTGAATTCGCAGGCGGCCTAGACGAAGTTCCCGGCCCCTAAGCCAGGAGCGGCGGCCGAGGTCCAGGCGGTCCCAGAGTGCGGCCATGAGGAAGAGGGGGACGGCCATCCCCAGGGCGTAGATCGCGAGCAGCCCCGCTCCTCGCAGCACCTGTCCGGAGGAGGCGGCCACGGTGAGCACCGCGCCGAGGATGGGCCCGGAGCAGAAGCCCGCGAACCCGTAGACGGCGCCCAAGGCAAAGGTCGCCCCGGTAGATTCTCCCCGGACTTTCCCCCGCAGGCGGGAGAAGGGGCCCGGCAGGTCGAAGCCCCTTCCCAGGAGTTGGAGTACCCCCAAAGCGATTATGATGGCGCCGGCGACCAGGATCAGGGTGCTCCGCTGCCCGTAGAAGAGCCTGCTCACCGCCGAGAGGCCCATCCCCAAGGGCACGAGCGTCGTGGCGAGTCCGACGTAGAAGATAGCGGTCTTCGCAAGGAGACCCTTGCGAGCTTGAAAGGCATAGGCGAAGAATGCCGGTAAGAGCAAGGCGCTGCATGGGCTAAGGAGCGAGAGCACCCCGCCGAAGAACGCCGCGAGATAAGAGACCTCGATCACCTTCGGCCTAGCCTCCGGCCTTTGTCAGCTCCGCTTCTATCAACTGCTCGAAGGCCTCCAGAGGTTGCGGCCCAACGAGCCGCTGACCGTTGATCGTGAAGCTCGGAGTACCCTGAATACCCGCGTTCTGGGCCTCTCTGAGGTCGCTCTGCACGACCGATTCGTACCTGCCGGAGGTGAGTGCGGCCTCGAACTGTTCGGTGTCGAGCCCGACCTCCTCGGCTAAGCCGACGAACGCCTCGTCCGAGAATACTCCGCTGTTGACCGATCTCTGGTTCTCATAGAGCACGTCGTGGTACTCCCAGAACCTGCCCTGCTCCTGGGCTGCCCTCGCGGCCAGCGCCGCGTTCATGGACTCTTGCCCCAGATAGGCGAAATCGCGCCACTCATACCGCACCGTCCCGTTCTCGACGTATCTCTCCACCAGCTCCGGTTCCACCTCACGGGCGAACTTACCGCAGAACCCTCACTGGTAGTCCGCGTACTCGATCAGGACAACCGGCGCGTCCTCGCTTCCCAGGCTCGGGTGCTCGAGGTCCGCTCCGGCTTGCTCTTCGTCCTCTCCGGCTTGCGGCTCGTCTTCGGCACCTTCTTCCACGCTCTGCTCTCTAGCAGTACTACCGCAAGAGCTCGCGCCGAAGACGAGCAACGCGAACAACACGAGGCTCGCGAATAGCCACCAGGCCGGATCCTTATCTTTCCTCAAAAGCTGCCTCCCAATTTTCTCTCCGAGCAATCGAAGAACACGCTCCGATCATGATATACGAACCACCTTATTAATAGGATGAGTGGGGTTGGGTGGCGTAGATCACCAAACGGTCGTACAAGAGCGAATCAACGCGCGGGACCTGCGACCCCACCGAGCGACAAAATGTTGCCGCAACACAAGCTCTTGGTTGTACGGGCCATATAATCTGGGACCGTAGCGCATCCAAGCGCCTCGCAAACGAATGCGAGCTCTAGATCGTCGCCTCGAAAAAAATCTCAGGGCAAGGAGGTACCTCTTGGAGTTTAGAAGCAACCGCCGCGACGGCCTTCCGTTGTTCGCGCGATCCTGGAGGGTAGCCTTGGTGGCTTTGCTCGTGCTCGCGGCGCTCGTGCTCCTCACAGCCTGTGGCGGTGGTACGTACGGGGGTGGCGTGGAGGCGGAGTCGTCGGAGGAGACCTCCGGCGGGGCTTCGACCGGGGAGACCACGGAGGAGGTCGCGCTCACCCCGTCGGAGGCAACGGTCAGCGAGAACGAGAACACGGCAATGCCGGCCTCGGGTAGGGAAGAAGATCCAGCCCAGGCGCCGCTGGAGAACCCGCCCGAAGGGGTAGAGACGTTCCCGGCGACCACCAACGGGAACGTCCAAGGTTCGATAACCTACGACCAAGACCCTCCGACCAACGGGGAACATGCCCCCTACTGGCTGAACTGCGGCTTCTACAGCTCCTCTGTCGAGAACGAGGCCGCGGTCCACTCCATGGATCACGGGGCCGTCTGGATCACCTACCGGCCGGACCTGCCGGAGGATCAGGTCAACACCCTGCGAGATCTGGCGCGGGAGGATTACGTGCTGGTCAGCCCGTACCAGGGCCTTAGGGCGCCCGTGATCGCCACCGCCTGGAGAAACCAACTCGAACTCGAAGGCGCCGACGATCCCCGCCTCCGGCAGTTCGTGGACCAGTTCCGGGTCAGCGAGACGGCGCCCCGTTCGGGGAACGGCTGCGATAACGGCCGCGGACAGCCGGAATCTTAGGCACGAGATTTCGGGGTCGGCGGTTATAGACCTCCGGCCTTGGGGGTGATATAAGCTCGGTGTGAGCGTGAACGAAGACCTCAAGGAGGTACAGAATATGCAGACCGGACGCGGTGGCGAAGGCATCCTCTCGGAGGAGATGACCCAGAAACGCGACGAGATAATAGGGCTCCTCAAGCAGGCCTACTTCGCCGAGCTGGAGACGGTTATCAACTACGTCACCAACTCCACCAACCCCGACGGGGTGAGGGCCCAGGAGATCAAGGAGGCTTTGGAGGAGGATATCCAGGAGGAGCTCATGCACGCCCAGCAGTTCGCTTCCAGGATAAAGGAGCTCTACGGGGTGGTGCCGAGCTCGACGGACTTCAAGGCCGAGCAGACGCTCCTGCAGCCCCCCAAGCACCAGACTGACGTGGTGCACGTGATTCGGGGCGTGATAGACGCCGAGACGAAGGCGATAGAGCTCTATACGCGTATCGTGAAGGCCACCGAGGAGACGGACCCGGTGACGCAGGACATGGTCATAGACATCCTGCGCGACGAGCAGGGCCACCGCAGGCTCTTCGAGGGCTTCTTGCGGGAGTACGAGGCCGAGGGCTTGGCCTAGAGCGTTCGTAATACCGCAGCGTCACGAGCTCGGTCCCTCAGAGGGACCGGGCTTTTTCGTGGCGGTGGGAATACCGCCGTTTTCGGCGGATCAGTACCCGGGCACGGGCACGTGGTCGAAGTTTTCCCTGTCAGCGCCGCAATCGGGACACTTCTCCGGGAGTTCGCCCTCGACGCGGTAGCCGCAGACGGTGCAGGCCCAGTTCATGGCCTCGGCGTCTCCCCGAGCTTCGGGGTCCGGCTTCTCGCCGCCCACGCCGCGCACTTCGTCGGTCATACTAGCCTCCTTTCTGCTCCAAGCCAACGGGTCCATTATGGCACCATGGGAGCCAAGGATGTGGGTAGAACGGCTCGAGCCGTGCTCTCCAGCGGACTTGGTAGGGGTTAGACGCTTTCGGGATCGCCTCCGGCAAGCCCGGGAAGCGTGCCTTCAGGTCCTCGCCGCGTGAGTACGGCCCGTGCTATGGTTTCCGTCGGTCGACGGTTTTAAGAGCAACCACGGGAAGCCGGTGAGCCTTGGATCTACGCCTACTGATGCTGGCCTTGGGGAACTTCGCCGTCGGAACGGGGAGCTTCGTGTTCGCGGGGCTGCTCGAGGGAGTTGCCACGGATCTCTCGGTCTCGGTGGGGACGGCGGGGCAGTTGATCTCGGCGTACGCCATCGTATACGCTGTCGGCGCTCCGGTTCTGGCGACGGTCACGAGCGACGTGCCGCGCCGGCGGCTGCTCGTCGCCTCCCTGGTCGTGTTCTCCCTGGCGAATGTGGCCGCCCTCACGATACCGTCCTACGGGCCGCTGATGGTCTCCAGGGTCGTCGCCGCGTGCGGGGCGGCGCTCTTCACGCCGACCTCTGCTGCCGTCGCCGCGAGCCTTGCCCCGTCGGGAAGGCGCGGCAAGGCGCTCGCCACCGTCACCGGCGGCCTTACCATAGCCTTCGCCTTCGGCATACCTCTGGGAACGCTGGTCGGCGATAGCTTCGGGTGGCGCGCGGCCTTCGTCCTCGTGGGCGTTTTGGGCGCCGTCGCGGTGCTCGGTATAACGGCGCTCTTGCCCGCCGTCGAGAATCCGCCGCCTGTGGGCTTGCGGGAACGGGTACGCGCCGCCGAACAACCCGCTGTCGTCGTTACGTTGAGCCTCACTGCCATCGGGCTCGGGGCCGGTTTCGTCGTGTTCACGTACATGGGGCCACTTTTGGGAGAGCTTACGGGCTTCGGGGGAAGAGGCATAAGCGGGATGCTCCTGGTCTTCGGCGTCGCCGCCGTGGTGGGCAACGCCCTGGGAGGCTACGGCGCAGACCGCTGGGGATATGGGCGGAGCGTGGCGGGGATATTTGTTGTCCTCACGCTCTCCCTGCTCGCTTTCTCGCTCTTGGCGCCGCTCGCCGGCACCCTGCTCGCGGTCGTCGGAGCGGGAACGGCGTTGGTCTTGTGGAGCGTCGCCGGGTGGGCCCTGACGCCGTTCCAGCAGTACCGCCTGATCGAGCTGGCCTCCCGCACCCAGAACATCGTCCTCTCCTTGAACGCCTCCGCGATTTACCTGGGCCAGGGCATAGGCGCGGGCATTGGGGCCCTCACCATAGGCTACGGCTCCCTGGCCTCCCTGGGATGGGTCGCCGCCCTCTACGCCGCGGTCGGTCTCTTCTTGCTGCCCCTTGGCGTACGGCTGTACGCGCCCACGAAAAAACCGGAGTCGTAGAGATAGATTCGGCTACTTCCTCCACTCGCGCGAGGTCGCCACCTCGACCTCCGTCGGTACTTTCTCCAGGATCTCCTCGCCCGCCTGTTTCATGGCCCGCCTGGTGTGCTCTGCGACCTCTTCGGCCACGTCTTCGGCGCACTCGACGACGAACTCGTCGTGGATGCAGTTGATGAGCCGGGCGTCGAGCCCCTCCAGCTCCTCGCGCACGTAACCGAGCGCCAGCTTGGCGATGTCTGCGGAGGTCCCTTGAATAGGGTAGTTCATCGCCTCCCGGCGCATCGCACCCCGGTCGTCGGAGACCGAAGAGTCGCCGAACTTCCTGACCCTCCCGGCTAGCGTCCTCAAGGTGCGGTCACGCATCGCCCGGTTGGCCGTCCTCTGAAGGAAGCGCTGCACCTTCGGGTAGTTGGCGAAGTACTCGTCTATCAGCTCCCGGCCACGATCCTCGTCCGTGCCGAGCTGGGCTGAGAGGCTCCTGGCCCCCCGGCCGTACATCAGGCCGAAGTTGATCCTCTTGGCCGCCGAGCGCTGCTCCCTGGTGACCCCTTCCATCGGCACGCCGTACATCGTCGCCGCTGTTACCCGGTGGAGGTCGTCTCCCCTTTGGAAGGCCTCGACGAAGGCAGGATCTTCTGAGACCTCGGCCAGGATCCTGAGCTCTATCTGGGAGTAGTCCGCAATCACGAGCACGTTCCCTGCTTCGGCGACGAAGCACCGCCTGAACTCGTCTTCGTGCGGTATCTGCTGGATATTCGGGCTAGTGCAGGCCAGGCGGCCGGTCGGGACCCGGCATTGCAGGAAGTTGGCGTGGATGCGCCCGGTCTTTTCGTAGATGAAGTTTGGGTAGGTCTCCAGGTATGTGCCGAGCTTCTTCTGCAGCTCGCGATACTCCAGGAGTGCCCCGGCGGCGGGATGCTCTATCTTCAGGAGCGTCCACACCTTTGTGTCCGGGAGCTCCACGCCTATCGAGCGGAAGGCGTCCGTGATCTGCTTCGGGCTGTTCAGGTTTAGCCGGGGACCCAAGCCTTCCAGGGGCAAAACCCCTTCCGGCTCCGGGAAAAAGGACTCGAGCCTCAAAGCCGCCTCGTCCCGCCGCTGGCGCACGGTTTTTTCGAGCTCCTTCCAACGCACCATGTCGAGCTTGATCCCCTTAAGCTCCATCTCCGCTATCGCCGCCACCGCCCGAAACTCTATCTCCGAGACGCGGACGAGCTTCTCCTCCTCTAGTTCCTCCTGCAAACTCTCGCGCAGGGGCAACAGGACGGCGGCGTCGCGGGCAGCGTACTCGATCTGGGTCTCCGAGAGCCCCACGGACCAGTCCTCACCACGAGCTGTCTTGTCCAGCTCTAGATCCGCGTACCGCTTGGCCACCGCCTCCAGCGCGAAGGACGGGCTCTGGTCGCCGCCGGCCAGAAGCTGCGCGGCGAGCATGGTGTCGAAGATGGGGGAGAGCGAGATGTCATGCTCAGCCTTTAAGAATTGGTAATCGAATTTCCCGTTGTGCAACGCCTTCACCGGCCCGCTTTCCAGGACCTCCTTCAGGGGTGCGAGATCCCGGATCTCGAACACGTCTACGATAAAGGTCTCGTCCGGCGTCGCGAGCTGCAGGAGGCGCACCCGGCCGCCCCGGGGCGAGAGGCCCGTGGTCTCAGTGTCTACGCCCACGGCCTCGGTACTTTTCAGGCTCTCCGCAATGCCGGTGAGGTCGGAGGCGTTCGTGACGAGTTTGTGGCTGGACAGGCTCTTCTCCATGCCGGGGATTCTAGCAGGGGCTTTCGGCGGAGACTGCTGAGGAGACGGAGTTACAACTCGTGGCCCAGGGTAAGGTACACTCTTATCGTATGGGCGGCTCCTTCAAGATAGGGCGGGCGTTCGGCATAGATGTGAAGGTCCACTGGACCTTCTTCCTGCTCCTGGCCTTCTTCGCCTTCCTGGGCTTCCAGAACACGCAGAGCCCCTTGGTAGCGCTAGTCACCGCTCTCGTGGTGGTCGCGCTTTTCTTCTGCGTCCTCTTGCACGAGTTCGGCCACTCCCTTGTGGCCCAGCGTCTGGGGCTGGAGGTTCCGGACATAACCCTCCTCCCCATAGGTGGGCTCGCACGCTTGAAGTCCCTGCCCGACAAGCCTGCCGACGAGGTAAAGATAGCCATCGCGGGGCCTCTGGTGAACGTGGTTCTCGCTCCCATCTTCTTCGCCGTGGCCTCCTTGCTCGGGGCCAATCTGTTCGCCCCGCCCGATCTGCTCGGGGGCGTGGGCTCCGTCGGGGAGGTGATCGTCTACCTAGGCTACATCAACGTCGCCCTCGCGGTCTTCAACCTCATACCGGCCTTCCCGATGGACGGGGGAAGGGTGTTACGCGGCCTGCTCGCAACCCGCCTTGGGCCCGTCAGGGCGACGGACATCTCCTCCTCTATCGGCCAACTCTTCGCGATCGGCTTCTTTGTCCTCGGGTTCTTGAGCAACCCCTTCCTCATCCTCATCGCCGTCTTCATCTTCTTCGGGGCCAGCGGGGAGGCTCAGATGGTACGCCAACGCGAACTTATGCAGGGCCTCGCGGTCTCGGACGTGATGGGCACAAAGCCCCGGACCGAGACCATCACGCCGTACCACAACTTCGGGCAGGTCCTCGACTCCGTCATCCACGGCTATCAGGAAGACTTTCCCGTGGTCGACGAAGACGGCAAGCTCGTCGGCATCATCACGCGCAACGAGATACTCTCCGCCGCCCACTCCCCGGACCGGTACGCGAGCGTCCGCGACCTGATGAAGCCGGACGCCCCGACGATCTCCCCGGACGCCGACCTCTTCATGGACGGCTACCGCGTCCTGCAAGAGAGCGGCCTCAGGGCCATCCCCGTAACCAAAAGCGGCGAGCTCGTCGGCATGCTCACCATAGACGACATAGGCCAGGCGAGCCTCCTGCGCGATCTCCGCAAACAGCAGTTCTGAGGGAGTGGTGCTTTGACCAGCAGCTTGCGCGTCGTCTCCCTCCTCCCGAGTGCGACGGAGATGATCTACTTCGTCGGCGCCGGGGACTCTTTGGTCGGCGTGACCCATGAGTGCGGCTACCCGCCCGGCGTGGAGGATCTCCCTAAACTCACCAGCACCCCCATAGACCATCACCGGCTCTCCAGCCCCGAGATAGACGCCGCCATCGGGGAGCACCGCGCCGACACCGGCAGCATCTACCTTCTAGACGCGAAGCTGCTCGAAGAGCTGAAGCCCGACCTTATCCTCACCCAGGGCCTCTGTGACGTCTGCGCCGTCTCTTTGGGCCTCGTCGAGAAGGCCGCGGCCGGACTCTCCGAAGCGCCCCGCGTCCGCTCCATGAACCCGACCTCTCTTAGTGAGGTGCTGGATGCTACCGTAGAGGTCGGTGACGCGGTCGGCCGCGGCGTGGAGACCCGTGAGAGAATCTCCGCCCTCGAAACGAGGCTCGCCCACGTCGAGGAGGCTGTAGCGGGGCGTCCCCGGCCGCGAGTCGTCTGCATAGAGTGGCTGGACCCGCCGTTCTCCGCCGGCCACTGGGTCCCCGAGATGGTGCGGATCGCCGGCGGAGAGGAGCTCTTCGCCGGAGCGGGCGAGTCTTCCGCACGCCTTACCTGGGAGGTAGTCTGCGAGGCCGCTCCGGAAGTGCTCGTCCTCATGCCCTGCGGCTTCGACGCAACGCGGACCCTGAAAGAAGCCCGCGTCCTGACGGAGATGCCCGGTTGGGCCCGGCTTCCCGCGGTGAGCGGCGAGCGGGTGTGGGCGGTGGACGCCAACTCATACTTTAGTCGGCCCGCGCCCAGGCTCGTGAAGGGAGTGGAGATCCTGGCACATATCCTGCACCCGGCGGTCTTTTGCGGCGCGCCGGAACCGGCCGTCGCGTCTCGCCTCGCCGTCTCGGCGGCTCGTCGTTAAGGTTCCCTTCGTTCGCGCCCCCGGGGCGCGTCCGCTACACTTCCGTACCTATGCGGGTGATCGTGGAAGAGGTGGAGACGCTAGTTTCCCGGGCGGGGACACACCCGATCTGGGGCTACGACCACTGCCTCAGGGTCCTCTCTTTGGCTGAGGAGCTCGCCCGCGCGGAGCGGCTCGACTACGACGAGGAGATCCTACGCCTCTCGACGTTCCTGCATGATATCGGTTTGTACAGGGCCTACACTCTCAGAGAGGGCGCGGATCACGTCCGGCGCTCCGTGGCGGTGGCCGCCCGCATCCTGCGCGATGGGGACTTCCCCCCAAAGGCCGCCCGCGTCGTTCTCGACGCCATAGAGCACCACCCGCCGGGGGCTCCCCAGGGACGCTCGATGGAGGCCGCCCTCCTCAAGGATGCCGTCGCCCTCGACTACCTCGGCGCCGTGGGACTCGGTAGGGTGTTCGCGATGGTCGGCCTCGAAGAAGACGTCCCCGACCTCGCGGCGGCGACCCGCCACGCCCAGAGCCTGCGTCGCAGTCTCCCGGAACTCCTCTACTTCGACGCCTCCCGCAACCTAGCCCACGAACGCGTCCTCGAGATGGACCACTTCTTCGAGAACCTGGAGAACGCCACCGCCAGCCTGAAACTGTTGTAGCCGTCAGAGGTATCGGCAGTCAGGCTTCGGCAAGAGCCTAAGAGCCTCGAACTGGCCGATGAGACGCCGCATCCGGATACGACGGGGTTTGGCTTTGCGACTATCTCTCGCTCGGCAAAAAGCTGAGCCCCGATACCTGACGGCCTAAAAATACGACCACAACGCGTAGAGACCGAGGCCGAGGCTCGCCGCGCCGATCGCGGTCATCCTGATGCCGGCTAAGGCGTGGACGCCGCGCTCGGAGAGGGGACCGATGCCGCCCCTCTGGCCCCGACCGCCGCGCAGGAGGGTGTAGAGGCCGAAACAGAGGGCGACGAGCCCGGTTACGGTGAGGAACAGGCCCGCGGCTAGGGGGAGCGGCATGTACTTCTCGGGCTACCGAGACCCGTTCTTGCCGGCGCCCATGCGGGCGAGGAGGTTGCGGAACTTTGGGTGGTCGCGTAGGGGGGCGAACTCCAAAGCCTTCTCGAAGTGCTCGCGGTCCTCTTCGCCGGCGGCGACAGCCTTCTCGATAAAGTCGAGGGAGGCGGCGTAGTCGCCGCGCCTGGCCCTTATGCTCGCCAGGGCCGAGAGAGCCGGCGAGTATCCGGCGTCGGCGGCGACGGCCCGCACGAGGAGCTCTTCCGAGGTCTCCAGGTCGTCGGTCGCGTAGTAGAGGCTCGCGTAGGAGTAGAGGGCGCGGGGGTTGCCGGGATCTTGTTTCAGAGCCTCGACGAAGTGTTCCTCGGCATCCCCGATCTCGCCGCGGCGCTCGTGGTAGAGACCTATCTCCAGGTGTGCGTTCGGGTCTTCGGGGTCGAGGGCGAGGACCCTTCGGTAAGCCTCGACGGACCCTTCCTCGTCGCCCAAGGCCAGGCGGGCCTCGCCCAGGGTGTGCAGGTGACGGACCTCGTCCTGTCCCAACGCCACGGCCTCTTCGGCAAGCATTAGGGCCTCTTTCAGGTCCTTGTTCTCGGCGAGGAGATGCGCGGCGAGTTCATCTCTGATCTCCGGCGAGCCCGGGCAATCATTGAGACCCCGCCGGAAGGCCCTCTCTGCCTCCTTCGAATTGCCGTTGCGGGCGTGGCAGATCCCAAGGTTTGCGTGCGCCTCCCACCAGTCGGGGGAGTATCTTATCACCCGCTCGTAGTCGTCGATGGCATCCTCGTAGCGGCCGAGCATGTCCAGAGAGTTCGCCCGGAACGTGCGGGCCCCGCTCTTCTGCCGGTCGTCTTGGGCGGCTTCGAGGGCCTTGTCGAAGAACTCTTGAGCCTGGGGGTAGTCGGCGGCGTCGAAGGCTGTGAGACCCGCGTTTATTAGCATATCCGCATCATCGGGGTGGGCCCGCGTCCACCGCTCGAAGGTCTCGCGCGCCAAAGAGGGCTCCCCCATGAGCCCATAGTAGCGTCCGAGCTCGACGAAGGCGTCCGGGTATTCGGGGTCCAAAGACGTCGCTCTCTCCAGGTGGTGCACCGCCTTGAACGGCTCGTCGTTGCGCATAGCCAAGGCTGCTAAGCCCATCCTCGGTGCGAGCCAGTCGGGGTCGAGCTCCAGGGCGTCGAGGAAGATCGCCTCGGCCTCCTCAAGGCGGTCGAGCCCCATAAGCGCGCTACCTATGGCCTCTATCACCTCGGGGTTCTCCGGTTGGAGGGCCAGGGCTGCCTCGAAGCGCGAGAGGGCATCTTTCAGGAGACCCTCACCCGCGAGCGTCTCTCCCTGCTCCAGCAGTTCCTCGAACTCCTCCATAACGCGCATTAAACCAGATAGGCTGTCCCTTATTGTAGAATTTCCGCCACCCCAAGGACCCGAACGTAGGGAGGCGTCCCCTTGAAGAACCCTCCAGTGGTAGAGAGGCTCCAGGTCCGTTACCAGGATCTTGACCCCTACGGTCACGTAAACAACGGTGTCTACCTGGAACTTCGAGTCCGTCCGCATGGCCTACTGGCAGGTCCTCGCCACCCTCGTGGACATCGAGGAGCTCGAATCCGGAGACATCCCCGGCGCCCGCTACGTCATAGCCGAGCCGACCGTCCGCTACAAGGCCCCGGTCCTCTTCGAGGACACCCTCCACTCCGCCGCGAGCATCTGCACTATCGGCAACCGCTCCTACGTCATGGGGTTCGAGCTCCGCGCCGGCAAGACCTTCGAGGAAGGCTTCGTCGCCGCCGAGGGCTCGGCGGCCCACGTCTTCTACAACCTCGAAAAAGGCGGGGTAAAACCCCGCCCCGACTGGTTCCTCTCCGCCGCTGCAGAGCTCGATGGCACCCTGAGGAATCTTTCGCCCCCGAAGGAAGCCGCTGAGCGCGAAACGTCGCAGGTCGGGACGCCAGGAGAAACGGTCGGACAATCATTAAGGAGGTCACGATGGAGCACCAGACGATTAAGGGAGAGAAGGTCCCCTCGTTGGGCCTGGGTACCTACCGGCTCTCGGGAGGGGAGTGTGAGAGGGCCGTCGAGCGTGCCCTCTCATTGGGCTACCGGCACATAGACACGGCCCAGATGTACCGCAACGAGGAAGAAGTGGGGCGTGGCATCCACGGCTCGGATGTAGACCGCGAGGAGATCTTCCTTACCACCAAGGTGTGGCCGAGCGACTTCTCGTATGAGAGGACGATCCAAACTACTCGCGAGAGCCTGAAGAAACTCGACACCGACAACGTGAATCTGCTGCTCATGCACTGGCCGAGCCGGGACGTGCCTCTGGAGGAGACCCTGGGCGCGATGAGGGAGCTTCAGGAAGAGGGAACCGTGAGGCACATCGGCGTGAGCAACTTCCCCCCCTCGATGGTCCAGGAAACTGCGCAACACGCCGAGATCTTCTGCAACCAGGTCGAGTATCATCCTTACAAGGCGCAGGACGAACTCCTCGGTCAGGCGAAAGAGATGGACTACCTGCTCACCGCCTACAGGCCTCTCTCCCGAGGGGGCATCCTAAACGACGAAACGCTCCGGCAGATCGGGGAGTCCCACGGCAAAACCGCCGCGCAGGTGGCGCTGCGGTGGCTGATCCAGCAAGAAAAGGTCGCTGCCATCCCCAAGGCGACGAGCGAGGAGCACCTGAAGGCCAACTTCGACGTCTTCGACTTCGAGCTGAACGACGAGGAGATGGAGCGCGTCTCCGAGCTACGTCGTTAGGGGATGTCGTTCTCTGGCGAAGAGGAATGGGAGTACGTAGCGTCTCTCACTCGAAAAGCTTAATATACTTGGTGTGGCGGGTGTTGCAATATACGATCAGGTTCTTAACTTACGCTAGAGGCCCTTCGTAACCTGGGTAGTAGTGCATCTACTTTAAAGACCTAAAGCTCGGGGTAGCCACCAAACAAGTCGAAAAGGTAAAGGTGGACACCGAATAGTTCACTGCGATCTAGCAGTCATTCGGGCTTACTTACCGTCTAGATTCTCTACTTCCCCCGGAGTCGGCAACGAGCCCTGCGCCCCCTCACGTGTCACTGCGGCGGCGCCCGCGAGCACGGCGAAGGGGATGGCCTCTTCGAGCGGCCCGCCTTCCGCGAGCTTTGCTGCCAGGGCGCCCACAAACGCGTCCCCGGCTCCAGTGGTGTCCGCGGCCTCGACCTCGGGGGCAGGGAAGCGCTGGGTCGACCCGTCGGCGGCGAGGACGGCGCCCGCAGCGCCTAAAGTTACGACGACCGAGCGTGGGCTGAGGCCCAGAAGCCTCTCGGCCGATTCTTCCGGTTCCCGCACGTCTTCTGCGAGCAGGAAATGGGCCTCGTGCTCGTTGACGACGAGGGGATCACACCAGTGAAGCAGGGTGTCGGGAACTTCCTTCGGCGGCGCAAGGTTGAAGACGAAGCGTCCCCCGTTGCCAGTCACGCTGCATGCCGCTGCCTCGATGGCTCCAGTGTTGATCTCGAGCTGGGCGACGAGCACCCGCGCCCGTCCCAGATCTTCTGCGGCGGCCACGACTTCCTCCTTGCCAAAGCTGCGGTTCGCGCCGGGGGAGACGACGATGGCGTTCTCTCCGTCGGGGGTGACGGTAATAAAGGCGGAGCCTGTCGGCGCGTCGGAGACGGCTTCTACCCACTCCGTATCCACGCCGTTGTCACGGAGATTTTTTACGAGCTCGGAGCCGAAGGCGTCTTCGCCCACCCTCCCGAACATCGCGACTTCGGCCCCGAGGCGTGCGGCGGCGATGGCCCCGTTAGCGCCCTTGCCGCCGGGGTGGAGGGAGAGCCCGGCGTCAGTGACGGTCTCGCCAGGCTCCGGGCGTCGCTCGACTTTGAGCACGAAGTCCTGATTGATCGAACCGACGACGAACACCTCGGCCAAACCGTCCCCCGCTTCCCTAAAAACGTTGCAATCTCTCACCGGCATTCTACAGAATAGGCGCATAGGGACTCTCAGCGATCTAAGAAGTTACGGGGAACCTGGGGCGGCTGTGTACCTTGCGGAGTGCGTGGAGCTTATGGGCCTGACGCTCCCCTCGTGCGTCGATACGATCGCGGACCCGCCCTACCAGCTCTCGGGCGGTGGGGTCACGCTCAAGAGCGGGCGGATAGCGTACGTGAATAAGGGCGAATGGGACCGCTCGATGGGTGTGGGGCGACGACTATAACCACCCCGCCTGAGATTGAAAAACACGTTATCCCCAGGGATCCTGACGGCCTGGCGTCTTTAAATCAATGATTTGATACTCCCGGCCCACGACCGCTAGGCGGGCGCGCACGATGGCTGGGACGATGCCCTGCGCTGTCGCGCCGTGGACTACACTTACGCAGCATAGGTATACGGCAGCGCCGCCACACAACGCCCACCGCACGCCCGCGTCTAGCATAGCGAACTACCGATTTACAGATCCTTACGGATCCCACCTCGTCCGATGAGATTATGGGGTATAAATGCATTTGGGAAAGATTTCGTATCAGAGCATGGGACCAAGCTAGTCGCTGGAGGTCACTATGGGTAGATTGTCGAAGGGTGCTTTTGCGTTGGGCGGTGCGGCCCTCGCCGCGGGGGTTTTGCGGCGGGCGTTAAATCCGAGGTCCCGCTACGAGACTTGGGAGAGACCCCCCTACGGAGAGTTCTCCAACCGCGTCCTCGTCTTGGGCGGCGGCTTCGGCGGCTACACGACGGCGTATACTTTATGCAACCTCACCCGCGGTCGGCACGACGTCGGAGTGATGCTGATCTCAAAGGAGAACTATTTTACCTTCTGGCCGATGGTACCAGCCATCATAAGCAGTGACATAGACACCCGCAACGTGGCCCAGCCGCTGCGCCGGGCCCTGATCCGGACCGGGGCCAGCTTTCGCCGGGCGTCTGTTGGCAGCATAGATTGCGAGCGCAAGGTGGTGACGGCCGAAGGTCAGGAGTTCCCCTACGACCACCTGGTGCTATCGCTGGGTGCCGAGCCGGCCTTCTTCGGTATACCAGGGGTCGAGGAGCACAGCTTTAAAATGAGGGGAATCTCGGACGCGAAGGCCATCCGCAACCGGGTGATCGAGCGCTTCGAGGAGGTCTCCCTGATGAGGGGTGAGGTCCCCGAATCCAAGCTCACCTTCGTGGTCATAGGGGGCGGCGCTACGGGGGTCGAGACAGCTGCTGAGCTCCACACCCTGATCCACGAAGCCATCGCCCCGGACTACCCAAACGTCGATGCAGACAGGCGGGCCCGGATAGTTCTCTTAGAGGGGGCCCCGAGTATCTTGCGGGAGCTAGACCCTGCGCTCCGGCGGGCGGCCCATTCCCGGCTCGTATCCCGACATATCGAGGTTATGACGGGAGTGCGGGCGCAGGAGGTTACGCAGAACTGCGTGAAGCTCAAAGACGGACGGGAGATCCCGACCGAGAACGTCATCTGGACCGCGGGGGGACGCCCGAACGCCAAGGTGAGGGAGCTCGACCTCCCGCTGACCGAGCGCGACGGGGTGAAGGTGGACAGCTACCTGCGTGTCGTAGACCGGCCGAACGTGTGGGCTCTTGGGGACTGCGCAGCCATCCCTGCCGCCGAAGAGGACGGAAATTTGGTCCCGCCCACCGCACAGGCGGCTCTTCAGGAAGGAAAGGCGTTGGCCAAAAACCTTCTCGCCGTCATTGACGGTAGGGAGGACCTCACTCCCTTTGAGTACCAGCCCTTAGGACAGATGGTCGAGCTTGGAAGCCACTTCGCTGTAAACGAGGTCATGGGAGTGAAGTTCAGCGGCCTACTCGGCGCCCTGTTCTGGCGGGTCGCCTACCTGGTACGCATAGAGAGCCCACAGAGCAAGGCCCGGGTTGCATCAGATTGGCTCTTGAGCCTCTTCTTCGAGCCCGCGGTGACCGAGATCCGGGGCGAAAGGTGCTAGCCCTTCTTAGCCGGACCCGAAAGTTGTTAACCCTCAGCAGGCCCCGGCGGACAAAGCGGAGAGCGAGGCTAAGGAGCTACGCTAAGGCGGCTTATACCCCCTAGCCATTGTGGGATGCTGGGCAGGCTTCATCCCTCCGGCCTCTTTGTCCCACAGCAGGAGTCTGCCCAACCCGCGGACCGAGAATGTGGGTCCCCTCTCACCCTACAGCGGTTTGCACTGTTATTGACCCACATAGCATTATCGGTGCATAAGTTCCTATTTGGGGAGCTCTCCTCACAAGGGTTGCCACACCAACGGGGCAGATGGCCCAACTTTTCATTGCAAGCTGCTGTATGTTCCCTACCTAGGTCCCTCTTTACAGAATAGACCCCAAATAGGTAGTTCTGACGATGCGCCCCTTACGAGGGAGCGCCATAATCTCCTATGAATAAAGCGACCCCTGGCCACGAGGGAAGGAGTGGTGAAGTGACCAGAAACGTCTTCTTCGACGATCCGCTGTTTGAGGAGTTCGCCCTGCGCCCGCTAACCATGGACGGCTGTCCGCTCGGCGAGATCTCCGCAACCACCTCCCTGATCGAGGAGGGCGACCGCGACGGTTGGTACCGACAGTGGACCGCCACGGCCGAGCGCGTCGCTGGCTACGCCGATAAGAGTGCCAATGCGGGCCACACCATCAGCGCCAGCGATGCTTACCTTAGGGCCTCCAGCTATTACCGCGCCGCCTACCTGCCCCTGTACGGTTCGCCAGTCGATCCTAGGCTGGTCGAGGCGTTCGACAAAGAGACGGATACTTTCCAGAAGGCTGCTGCCCTCATGACGCCGCCGGTCGAGCCGGTGGAGATCCCCTACGAGGGGATCTCCCTGCCCGGGTACTTCTGCCAGGCCGACGACTCCGGCCGGCCCCGGCCGACCCTCATCGTTACGAACGGCTACGACTCGACCATCAACGAGCTGTACCTCGATTTCACGGCCGTGCTCCCCCGGGGCTACAACCTGCTGCTCTACGATGGACCGGGGCAGGGCCGGGTGCTGATCAAACAGGGCTTGATCATGCGCCCGGACTGGGAGAAGGTCGTCAAGCCGGTGGTCGACTACGCCCTGACCCGCCCGGAGGTCGACCCCGAGAAGATCGCGATCATGGGGATCAGTCTCGGCGGCTACCTGGCCCTACGCGCGGCGAGCAGCGAGCACCGCTTGGCCGCGTGCATAGCCGACCCCGGCTTGTGGGACATGCTCGAAGCAGCGAAGGCCCGTTTCTCAGCCCTCCCGAAAGACGTGCTGGAGAAGTTCCCGGACGTCGACCCGGAGGTGTTGGAGCCGATCGTGGAGCACATCCAGGAGACCCCAGCGCTTCGCTGGGCCATCGTTCAGCGAGGCTTCTGGGTGCAAGGAGTCGACTCCCTGTCTGAGTACTTGAAGATCACAGAGGATTACAGCCTCAAGGAGGTGGTTAGCCAGATCAGCTGCCCGACGCTGCTTACCTGGGCCGAGAGCGATCCACTGTCGTGGAACGCCGAGCTAATCTACGACCGGCTGACGTCTGAGAAGGAGTTGGTTCGTTTCTACGATGCCGAAGGGGCGGGAGATCACTGCGAGACCAAGATTCGCCCGCTCTTTCACCAACGCGCCTTCGACTGGCTTGATGAAACGCTCGCCGCACAAGTGCCTTAGGTAGTTAAAGCAACCGGGTGGTAAAGAGCAAAGGTGACTACTACGGGTGGTCTAAGTAGTACCATCGAACGGGAGCCGGATCACGACAGCTCTGTCTCTTTTTGTGTCTCACAGTTGCTGGCAGTGACCATCATAGCGGTTGGCCCTGCAAGCGGTAGCCACAGTGTTCAAAGAAGGCGTGGGCATTCCGGGTCGTGACCGCGCAAATCGCCCGACCGATGGCTCCGACTAGCGTCTCGCGGCTTCTGGCCCGTGCCCTCCTCAAGCTCGCCTTCACCTTCGAGAACGCCTCCTCGATGGGGTTCAGGTCCGGCGAGTACGGCGGTAGGAACAATAGCCGGCAGCCCCTCGCTTCTACTAGTTGGCGCACCCTCTTTCCCTTGTGCGCAGACAGGTTATCCATCACTACGGACTGGCCCTCCTTCAGCATGGGCGCCAAGGCTTGCTCGACGTACGCCTCGACAACCTCAGCGGTCGTCGTTCCCTCGACCGCCATGCACGGCCCCATGCCCTCGACAGATATACTCGCTAGCAGCGTGGTGTTCTTACCGCGATTAAGCGGCACCTTCGCGTAGGTTCGCCGGCCACGCGGCGCCCAGGCAGAGAAGCGCCAGCGAGGTATGGGTGCCGCACTCGTCGACGAACACCAGCCGCCGAACGTCGAGTGTAGTAGCGACCATCGCCCTCCAAGCCGCCCTCAACCACTCGTCGCGCTCAGATGCCCCCATCGATCTTTTTCGGGTCCAACCTAGGCGCTTTAGCACTCGAGAGATGGTCGACTCGCTTACCCTACAGCAGCTTGCAGTGATGTTGCAGCAGTAGGCATATCATAGGCAGATGAAAGCCTATTCCATAGACCTGCGCACCAAGATAGTAGAGTCTGTAAGAAGAAGGGGCGTCTCCACCTCCGAGACCGCCCGTAGGTTCAGAATCAATCGTTCGACGGTCGCACGCTACCTTAAGCAGCTCGACGAGGAGGGCTCTCTAATCCCCAAGAAGCCCCCGGGCTCCCCTCCGAAGTTACATTACAGCGCCATGCGGCTGCTTGAGGAATTCATCGAGGCTCGTCCGTGGGCTACCCACAAACAGAGAAGCGAGTTTCTCTTTGCCGCTTGCGGCGTTGAGGTGAGCGAGGCAACGATCTGTCGGGCGATCAAGAAGCGCCTTTCTCACAGCCGAAAAAAAGATCTACAGGAGCCAGTGAGAGAGACGAGTGGCTGAGAGTGGTGTGGCGTTCTGCGGTCAGTGGGCTCGACGGCAAGCGGTTAGTGTTCGTAGATGAGATGGGCACCCACACCTCGCTGGCTCCTTTGTATGGCTACTCGCCCCGGGGGCAGAGGGCCTTTTTCAAGATCCCAAGAAACAGGGGTACGAACACGACGCTACTGTCGAGCATGAGCTTGGAGAGGATGGGGCCTTCGATGGCTATCGAGGGTTCTACGACCAAGGAAGTGTTTGAAGCCTACATAGAGCACTTTTTAGCTCCTACCTTAAGGGTGGGGCAGGTGGTGGTGATGGACAATCTCTCCGCCCATAAAGGCCAAAGGGTCAGGAAGTTGATCGAAGATAGAGGTTGCCAACTACTCTTCTTACCGCCCTATTCACCCGATCTGATTCCTATAGAAGAGGCGTTCTCGAAGGTAAAGCGATTGCTGAGGATGATCGGGGCC